>Ga0209296_1000071_pt1 | contig 87829 bp, 87 predicted proteins | sample S_130206_EF_Meta_FD_187319 | JGI IMG/M metagenome (GOLD analysis project Ga0209296, IMG submission 187319) | Freshwater microbial communities from Lake Simoncouche, Canada to study carbon cycling - S_130206_EF_MetaG (SPAdes) (version 2) | ecosystem: Environmental > Aquatic > Freshwater > Lake ...
GCCCTGAGCACCCGTATCTCCCTGGCTACCAGTTTCTCCTTGACTGCCTTGAGCTCCAGTCTCCCCTTGAGCTCCCGTGTCACCCTGGGCCCCAGTATCTCCCTGTGACCCTGTATCCCCTTGGCTGCCCTGTGCACCAGTGTCTCCTTGGGCTCCTGTGTCTCCTTGACTGCCTTGAGCTCCAGTCTCCCCTTGAGCTCCCGTGTCACCCTGGGCCCCAGTATCTCCCTGTGACCCTGTATCCCCTTGGCTGCCCTGTGCACCAGTGTCCCCTTGTGACCCTGTATCCCCTTGGCTGCCCTGTGCACCAGTTTCTCCTTGGGCTCCCGTGTCTCCTTGGTTGCCCTGAACACCCGTATCTCCCTGGCTGCCTGTGTCTCCCTGACTGCCTTGAGCCCCAGTATCTCCTTGGTTGCCTGTGTCACCTTGGCTACCTGTCTCACCCTGGTTACCTGAAGCACCAGAGCTCTTGATAATTAGCAGAAGTTGGTGGCCAACTGAAGGCACGTAGCTTCCACGTAAATGTGTAACAGGGATATCAACCCAATCATTTGGATGAATAGTGGTTGCTGCACTCACTGACCATACTTGATAGTTAGTAGAATTATTTACGTCTTGTATTATAAGTGTATCAGATGGTTGAATAAGAGACAAAAATACATCAATGTCGATCCCAAGTTGTGTTATATGGCTTACACTTATCGATGATGCATCTACTTGTGCAGTGGTATTCCATAGAAGATATCCTTGTCCAGGATCTCCAGATGTCGAACCGCTAGCTCTATATTGATAATAGGAACTGCTCTGCCCTGGGTATCCTTGAGATCCAGTCTCACCTTGACTTCCAGTCTCACCTTGGCTACCTTGAGCCCCTGTATCACCTTGGTTGCCTTGGGCTCCCGTATCTCCTTGGCTGCCCTGAGAACCAGTGTCTCCTTGGCTGCCAGTATCACCTTGACTGCCCTGAACTCCTGTATGACCTTGGGCTCCTGTATCGCCTTGAGCACCAGTCTCTCCCTGAGCCCCAGTATCACCTTGATTGCCCTGAACTCCAGTATCGCCTTGGTTGCCCTGAGCCCCAGTCTCTCCCTGAGACCCAGTATCGCCTTGACTGCCCTGCATTCCCGTATCGCCTTGGCTGCCCTGAACTCCTGTGTCGCCTTGAGATCCAGTCTCTCCTTGAGACCCAGTATCGCCCTGGTTGCCCGTATCTCCTTGACTGCCCTGGTTGCCCGTATCTCCTTGTGAACCAGTCTCTCCTTGAGACCCAGTATCGCCCTGGTTGCCCGTATCTCCTTGACTGCCCTGGTTGCCCGTATCTCCTTGTGAACCAGTCTCTCCTTGGTTGCCCTGAGCCCCAGTATCTCCTTGGCTGCCCTGCACTCCTGTATCGCCTTGGCTGCCCTGCACTCCTGTGTCACCTTGACTGCCCTGCACTCCAGTGTCTCCTTGGGAACCAGTATCTCCCTGAGAGCCAGTATCACCTTGACTGCCCTGCACTCCAGTATCTCCTTGAGCCCCAGTGTCTCCTTGACTGCCCGTATCACCTTGACTGCCAGTATCTCCCTGTGCACCACTGTCTCCTTGGCTGCCCGTATCTCCTTGGGCACCAGTGTCTCCCTGAGACCCTGTCTCACCTTCAGCACCAGTGTCTCCTTGACTGCCTGTAGCTCCTGTGTCTCCTTGACTGCCTGTAGCTCCAGTATCTCCTTGAGCTCCAGTATCTCCTTGACTGCCTGTAGCTCCTGTGTCTCCCTGAGCACCAGTATCTCCTTCAGCACCAGTGTCTCCTTGACTGCCTGTAGCTCCTGTGTCTCCTTGACTGCCTGTAGCTCCAGTATCTCCTTGAGCTCCAGTATCTCCTTGACTGCCTGTAGCTCCTGTGTCTCCTTGAGCTCCAGTATCTCCTTGACTGCCTGTAGCTCCTGTGTCTCCCTGAGCACCAGTATCTCCTTGAACACCAGTATCTCCTCGACTGCCTGTAGCTCCTGTGTCTCCCTGAGAGCCAGTATCCCCTTGACTGCCTATAGCCCCAGTGTCTCCTTGACTGCCTGTAGCTCCAGTATCCCCTTGACTGCCTGTAGCTCCTGTATGACCTTGAGCCCCTGTTTCTCCTTGACTGCCTGTAGCTCCAGTATCCCCTTGAGATCCTGTATGACCTTGAGCCCCTGTTTCTCCTTGTGCACCAGTATCTCCTTGGCTGCCAGTATCTCCTTGACTGCCTGTAGCACCTGTGTCCCCTTGACTGCCTGTAGCCCCAGTATCACCCTGAACCCCAGTATCTCCTTGACTGCCTTGACTGCCTGTACTACCTTCACTGCCTGTACTGCCTTGACTGCCTGTACTGCCTTGACTTCCTGTACTGCCTTGACTGCCTTGACTGCCTTGACTTCCAGTACTACCCGTTGGACCAAGTAGAGATAAGAGAGATGGCCACGCAGGAGGAGGCGTTCCAAATGGCGAATTAGTAACATAGGTTGCCCCTATATTGCTGGCTACCAGTGCATTCGAACTAGAATCTGTCAAATACGTACTTGGAGAATTTGTTAAAAGTAGAAGCTGGGTTCCTGAAATATTACTTAATACTGCAACAGTAGGAGTAAAGTTACTCGTATAGAGTGCCGTACCAACGACTATACGAAAATTCGTCAAATATCCCTGGAAACCAATCGAATCAAGGGTTGAGTAATTTCCAAGTGTAAACTTCGTGGTAGGATCGTTAAGATTTGATGTAGATGTTCCTTGAACATCTGAATAGCCATTTATATAACACCTGAACGCTCCATTTGACGCACGCACAACAGCAAGATGATTCCAGGTATTTGCTGAGAAATTCCCAGAATTTCCTGGTAAACCAATCCCTTGATTTATTTCAGTGCCTGCTACATAAGTTCTTACATAACCAAATCGATTATCGGGAGGATAGGGACCACCAGCTAATTGAACTGCAATCATCCGTGGTGAAGTGATAGTTGAATTGTACAGTGAAAATACAGTAGACCCTGCCAAAGAAGGGGGAAAATATAGCCACGTTTCAATAGTAAATGCCCCAGAACCCAGTTGTATACTGTTGAGGGGATATTGTACTGCATTTCCTGCATTTGGATTTGTTCCAAAATCAAGACTACCAACTTGATAGGATGATACCTTCGGCCCATACATTTCACCACTTGTGGCATTAATGTAATAATCTCCTACATTTCCATCTGTAAAAGGAGGATCCGTCTGACCTGATAGTATTCGATTGCCTTGACTTCCTTCACTGCCTTGAGTGCCTGTAGGACCTTGATTGCCTTGAGATCCTTGACTGCCTTGACTGCCTGTGGGACCTTGACTGCCAGTACTGCCTTGACTGCCAGTACTGCCTTGACTGCCTTGACTGCCTTGACTGCCTTGAGCTCCCGTGTCTCCCTGAGAGCCAGTACTGCCCGTGGCACCTACAGAGCCTCCTGCGCTGCCACTCGAATGTACAGCCCCATATAATACAGATGCTGTTGTATTGTTTATTTTAATATACTGTGGAATAGGGAGTGTAGCCGGCTTCACGTTTGTGCAATAGGAGGGTGCATTCGTTGCGCTATAGTATAATACATCTCCTATATTTCCTGGTAAAGTAAATTCGAAATTTGCGATAACTCTCCCAAAGGGACGCACGTAAAGATTTCCCAATTCGGGCTGATTTACAGAACTAACTGTTCCAAATGCCTTTTCAACATGTTCTGAATTCGCTGGGTCAATTGGGATAAAACAATATGGCCCAGTACCGCCCAGTTGACCTATATATACAATTTGTCCTAAGGAATACGATGAATAATCTATCGTTTTATTATTAATATCAAAATTATAATATGTCTCTATAAAATTTCTATAAGAGAATCTACCAATGGCATCACTCAGCCATAGCCCCCCTAGAGCCTGAAAGGTGGCATATGTTATAATAGCCTTACCATCTTCAGAAACTGCAAATATAATACCCTGTGTGGTATTACCTACAAGAGGAGCATTTAATCCTGCTTGACTAATATCACTATATACATTATATAAATCAACATCGCGCAATACTACAACAATTGAAGATGGACTACTATTGTCTATAATATCAACAATTAGATATGCAAGACCGGTTGATTGTAAAAACCATTGCCCAACTTCAACTCCCGTTCCATCGGATTGATATTGCGGGGTTGAGTTTGATATAGCTTGTATTTCAATGGTTACTTGAAACTCGTAATCTACCCCATCATATAAGCCGCCCGCATTACTATATTGTCTTATCGACACGCTGGAGGATACATATCCTCCCACCGCAAAGGGAATGCTGGGAATTGTGGCCATTTTCTATTAGAGCTTCTCAAATAATAAACGACCTTGCCGAGTAATCAAACACAAAATAAAACGAAACAGATGCAGCTGAACCTGTAAATGCACCTGTCATACCAGAAACTAGTATCGTATTTGAGCTAAATGTTACATAATTGCCTGATGTACTTGCTACACTGATAGCACTTGTTGAATAATATGCTGGCGGCCCAGCATAATATACAATTCTTCTAAAATTTGTAAATGTACCTGTATTACTCGAAGGATATGTAATAGAAAAATAAGTGCCCGTTGTTTGAGCAACACCGAAAGGTAATGTGGGTGCTAAATTGATCGTCCAACCGTTTGTTGTAAGCGATTCACCAGAAGGATCTGCGGTAGATGTAAGAGAGGCACCCGTTATAAGAGCAGTCGTAGTACCACCAAGAAGTAATTTAATAACATATGGACCATTCATATTTCCAGAACCACCGCTCGCACTAGAATTAATGGTAACTATTCCCGTACCACTTGAAATCGTTATATTAGTACCTGCAACAATCGATGATACGCCACCTGCAGGACCTACAGGACCTGTAGCACCGGTATTTGATGCTACGCCTTGAAGACCCTGTGTGCCGGTTGGACCTTGGGCGCCAGTAGGCCCCGTAAACCCTTGAGATCCAGAAAAACCTTGAGATCCACTTGATCCCGTAGGACCTGTACTACCTTGAGCACCTGTACGACCTTCAGGACCCGTAAAACCTGTGGCACCCGTATTTGTTGCTGTACCTGCAAGACCCTGTACACCTATAGTACCTTGATTTCCCGTAGGTCCCATAACACCTTGGGTTCCAACGGATCCTTGAGATCCAGTTGCCCCTGTATGACCTTGAGCACCCGTAAAGCCTTGAGAACCAACAAATCCTTGAGTTCCAGTTGCCCCTGTACTACCTGTGGGACCTTCATGACCCGTAACACCTTGAGAACCAACAAATCCTTGAGTTCCAGTTGCCCCTGTACTACCTGTGGGACCTTCAGGACCCGTAAAGCCTGTAGCACCCGTATTTGTTGCTGTACCCACAAGACCCTGTGCACCAATACTACCTTGTACGCCTGTGGGTCCCATAACACCTTGAGATCCAGCAAATCCTTGAGAACCAGTTGCCCCTGTACTACCTGTAGTACCTTGAGCACCCGTAAAGCCTTGGGGTCCAACCAATCCTTGAGATCCAGTTGCCCCTGTACTACCTGTGGGACCTTGAACACCCGTAAACCCTTGAGGTCCAACCAATCCTTGAGATCCAGTTGCCCCTGTAGTACCTGTGGGACCTTGAGCACCAGTAAAACCTGTGGCACCTGTATTTGTTGCTGTACCCACAAGACCCTGTGCACCAATACTACCTTGTACGCCTGTGGGTCCCATAACACCTTGAGATCCAGCAAATCCTTGAGGTCCAGTATGCCCCGTAGTACCCGTGGGACCTTGAGCACCCGTAACTCCTGTAGCACCTGTATTTGTTGCCGTACCTGCAATACCCTGCTTACCAGTTGGACCTGTTGCACCGGTATTTGTTGCTGTACCTGCGATACCCTGCAGACCAGCTGGACCTGTTGCACCCGTATTGGTTGCTATACCTGCAAGACCCTGTGGGCCCGTTGGCCCTATAACACCCGTTGGCCCCGTTATGCCCGTTACACCCGTATACCCCGTCGCACCCGTATTTGTTGCTATCCCTGGAACACCCTGTGCGCCGGTTGGACCGGTTAAACCAATCTCACCTCTCGGACCAGTATCTCCAGTAACCATTTGTTGAATATCATATTGTTGAATAATTGTACCAGTGGTACCTGTAGTAGCTGTAGTACCCCCAACAATTATATATGATATCTGCAAATTTCCAGTCTCAGGATTAATAGATAAGGATGTATTAGTTTGCCCGGTTCCACCCGATGCTCCAACGAAATTTAGCGTACTCTGAGAAATATATATGTCCTTAAACGGCGATTCGATCGTGCCTAATGTTAAATTCGAACTAGATGGTACAATTGAAAAGGATGTGCTATAATATGCACCTGATGGACCAACTATAATAGGAAGAATACCTGTGGGACCCGTAGCCCCTATACCAACGGGTCCAGTCACACCAGTGGGTCCAGTCACACCAGTGGGTCCAGTAACACCAGTGGGTCCCGTGACACCAGTGGATCCAGTCACACCAATTCCACCGGTTGAAACAGGGCCAGCAGAAGTATCGAATGTTATATAATAAGATTCGCCCATAGTAGCTGCATAATTTATATTTGTTAAAGGTACTACCGTATACACTACTGAAACAATTGTATAAAAAATAGATTGAATGCTATATAAGAATCGCTTGCCACTGCCAATCGAATATAATATAAGTATACTACCATTTGTTACTGTATTTAGGTACTGTGTCTGCAAGGTTCCAACCGAATCTTCTAATGACATATGTATCGTCATAGTATTATTCAGTGCCTGGCCATTTGTAGAAAAATACCCTGACCCAGGTTCTAGGAGTGAAGTCGTATATAAGTAGGAAAAGGAGTTCATTGGAGGAATATTCCCAGCTGGACCTGTTGGGCCGGGTATGGTAGGTGGACATGAAATACCTCCATATATTGTGCGAATCCTTCGCAACTCTAACAATTCGCTCGGTAGTAACCCACTAAACGACATCTACAGATAGATTTCCTTTTATTTAACAAACGCATAGAATACGTCATCCTCAACAATACCTCGAATAATACCTGTCTTGTCACGTACATTGTTATGCATATCAAGGAAATAGGTATTACCCTCGTAATCCAAGAAGCGCTCGACTTCCCCCGCAGAAACCGAGGTGGTAGTAGAAGTACTATGAGAGGGACAGCGTTCAAAGCCAAGGAGGCACGGAGCACGACATCTCTCTAAGATAGCCGAACCATCACGCTGACAGAACTGAGTGCACAGCGGCTGCTCAGGAACCTCTACATCAATAAGCTCCACTTTTATGGTGGGACGTATCTTTGCCCACAGCTCTTTCACATCTGAACCCTGATCCTTTGCTATATCTTCTACTAACTTGCGTGCTTGCACCATCAATGCCGACTCAAAGATCGACCAACACTCTGCTACTACGGTATAAGGCATGCGGACATACTGGACCACTGTTATTTGTATCAATTTTAGATGCCTCCGCCGTCGGTATGGGGTCCGTTCTTGTGGAAGGTTCTGCATGGAATAGGGGATTCTGGAAGAGGACAGTCAAGTACAATAGCTCCGAGTGTAAATCCCTTTCACAAAGACAAAGAACGAGAGGCTATCTGGATTCTTACCCACCTCGAATATTGTATTCCCTGCAAGGAATGCATTGATCATGTATTCCAATTTAAAAAGAAAGTTCCGGTTCCTAAATCGAATGCCACGATTCAGGATTGGATCTGTGCCTTACATAATTCTGTGAATGAGAAGCTGGGTAAGGCTAACAAGGATACGGTAGAGGGTGCAACAGGGGTTGTGTCGCGGACATCCGTCCTCGATGCCTGGAATGCCTGGAACCAATATCTCGCCACCATCCAAGATTCCATTCTTCTCGGCCAAGTCTCTGGCCCCCACCTCCGTGAATTCAAACGCCATATGCTTCTCTGGGTCCAGTATTCATCTAGTTAGCCCCAGGCAACGGACCCGGATCCGAGCCAATGCACACGATCGGGTTATCGATAGCCTCAGGGCTGATAAATCCCTGGACGATACCAAGAATATCCGTGCTCGAGATGCCGCACTTATCTGTTAAAATGGTATACCATGCAGCACCGTATATAAAGCATATTACCATCGGCACAAAGGTGTCGCCAAAAGAGTTCTCGCAAGGTGTCATATTCATACGGACGAGAATCAACATGAGTAGGGTAAGGCAACTCACAGCCATGACCATGCCTGTCGTAAACTTACGATTCGATACTCTTTCATTTAGAGCCTCCACGCGACTAGCATCAATGCTCGCATCCCCGGTCGTCTTGATGGTAGGAACCGGGCTCGTATAGATCGTATAAGCATTTTGCAAGAGGAAGCCAAAGAAGAAGAGAACGTGAATCATCCACCCACTCGGTGTCTGTCTTCGCATCGACAGCTTATCACGGCTTTCTTCCGGTGTAATAAAGCAAATATCGGCCTGCCCATCCGGATTTCCCTGAATCGGCCGCCCCGAAAACCAAACAACCGGATTCACAACGTCAAAGAGTGCAGCGGCAGCTGTTCCCTTGAACGTGTAAAAATCCAACATGAATTTAAATAAGTATACGAGAGCCAGGCCAATCAAACACGTTATGGTTGAAAAGCCGTACTTCGTCTCGAGAACCGTTGCTCCTATCATGTAAAGAATAGTCACTGGTACAATGGAGTTAAAGATGCCTGATAAGCTGTCTTCGCGGAAATCCGTCGTGGCATTCGCAGCGAACGATAAGGACGGAACCACGAACATTTGGCCCAGTGCAAGAGAGATCATACCAATATTCGTAGTCAGTAGTCCTATAGCTAGAAAAAATCCCATAAGTACGTGTGGAAGCACTATCAGTCCATCCACACAGGTATCTTTTGCAGCGAATAATCCATCAATGAATGCATCCATCTAATTCGTAGATACACATATATAATCCAATCCATTACGTTGCACGAGCGGAGGTATAAATAACATGTCAATTCCCTCCTTTCCAAAGGCTACCAGATTCTGGTAACAAAGCATGAAGCCAACGATGAGACCCGTTATGACAGACATTATAATGCTAAATGTGGAATCGCAGTTGTACATGAGACTGTAAAGCGAGTATAGGATGATAATAAGGGCGGCCATAATGTAGGCGATGTAGGGACGTGTGCTATAGGCAGGTCCACGCTTGGTACATTCTTCCGAGAAGTACAGCATTGACTGGATGCAATAGGCCGCGGCAAACGATATGAAATAGAGGGGTGAATTCGGGAATGTGGCCCCCACACCATTTTGTAAGAGGAACTTGAACTTCGTCGAGATAGATCCTTCGTATATACTCTTGCACTCTGCTCCCGCATCGACCTGGACCGTATCGCTTGTTGCGAGGAAGTTGGAAATACCGGACAGAATGTATTTAATGAGGAAGGCCTCGCCGGAAGCGAGAGAGAAAATGAGAATCGGGTAATTGAGAGTTACCGTGGCTATATATAAGCTGCCGAGTGTGAATATTACCGGCGAAAAATTGGCAAATTCGCCAAAGTGGCTGACCGCCGGCCGAACAATATTCCGTTTCAGGAGTTCCACAATGGTTGGGATCTTCACTGTCGAGGGGGGAGTCGACATATCTTCTATCTGCGAAGGATCTAAAGTAAGTGCAAAGCATCTAAAGCATCAGCTCGCTTCTCAAATAGGATGGGGATCCCTTCATATTTCAGAAAATTGGCCAGCACATACACAATAGTGCGACCAGAGTTGCCTGTTAAGGCAGGTATTCTATGCTTTGACTTCAATTGTCTTATTTATCGCTGCCTGTATTCTCCGAACCTGCGACCCTTTCCAGGCCAGGCCGATCCCTACGAGGTGGAAAAGTGGGAAGGGGAGCTCCTGGCGGAGGTGGTGGCGACTGTAAAAGAGGTATGGATAGCCGCAGGGTCACCGAAGAATGTCTATTTAGCCGTCGACGGGGTCGTACCCATGGCCAAGATCCGTCAGCAGCGAGTACGCCGGTTCAAATCAGCATGGCTCGAGTCACAAAAGGTTACTCAGGGGTGGGACAAGAATGCCATCACGCCTGGCACGGCATTTATGGACAAGCTCACGGTCGCTTTACAAGGAGTCGTTAAGAAGCAGGCCAAATGGGTTTTGAGCAGTGTGCAGGAGCCGGGCGAGGGAGAGCACAAGCTGCTTAACTATCTGCGAAAGAATCGTGATCTGTGCGGTGAGCCGATCGTTATCTACGGCCTCGATGCAGATCTCATTCTTCTCAGTATGCTTCTGTCAGAGGAAGTGTCCCAGGCCGTCTGGCTTCTTCGGGAACGGCAGGAGTTCGAGAGGTCCGAGAATCATTCCGAAAAAACCGAGTACTCCTTTCTCGATGTCCAGTCGCTCAAGGAGAAGGTGCATGTTACTGATTGGATATCGTGTATCAATTACGTTGCCCTCATGTCGCTCATGGGAAATGACTTCATTCCTCACAGCCTCACTCACAAGCTTGCGGATGACGGCCACTCGCATATTCTCAGAGAACTTCTTGCTATGAAGGGGTCGGATGCGTGGCTAGTCGATTCGGGAGGCTCACTGAATCTGTCAGTCCTGAAGGCCATTGCTGGCCGCTTTGCCACGGAAGAGACGGAGAGAATGTATCGGATGATCGAGAAGAAACAGAAGCAGGCTCAGAGGGGAGTGTTGCAGGGTATGGATCCGTCGGAAGGGTTGCCGCTGCAGTGGAATGTGGAACAGAGTATGCTGCAAAACAGGAGGCTGAGAGATAACTGGCGTGATGTATACTGGGAGTATATGCATCCCACGGCGGATCGGGCCGCTGTCTCCAATGAATATGTAAAAGGTGTGCAGTGGGTTATTCGGTATTATCTGGGGATGTCCGTTGATACCGATTGGATCTTTCCCTACTGGATTCCGCCCCTGTGGAGTGATATCTCCCGTGTCTCTTGTCTCCCTGTAGCCAGTTCCGTTTCAAGCGTGCCGCCGAGTCCTTCAGAGCAGCTTGCCATGGTTCTTCCCTTACACAGCTGGGGGCTTGTACGGGATCCCTCGCTTCGGAAGCTCCCTCTCCTCTGCCCGCAGATGTGGCCCATTAGCTTTTCTTTCTTTTCGGCAGGGAGGAAGTGGTTATGGGAATGCGAGGCACTGGTGCCCGTGCTGACCGCGGGAAGGATACGGGAACTTTTGTCCTCTGACAGATAGTACGGAGTATGGGGAATATTCCAAGCAGTATTCCAGATGCCCATGTGCGAATATATAAGAATATCATGGAAATCCAGACTCCGTCCGTGAGAGTCCAAATGATTCAGACTATCTTACAATCTCCCGAGCATATTCAGTCGATGAAAATGGCTGGTGTATACGGTTCTCTCTTACATTATGTGCAACAGCATAGTGGTTATGCTGCGCAGCAGCCCCCTTCAGCACAGCAGCAGCAAAAGTCCCATACAACCATGGTCCAGCGTGGGTCCGACTCAATACAGAGTAGTCAAAAGGGGAGTGAGCGTGCCATGAACTACTTTTCTGCCTGTCTTCGTATCCTGCAGCTGGAGGAAGAGGTCGCCATTACGCCTGAGGCTCTGAAGGTTGCCTATAAGAAGGCAGTCCTACGGGCACACCCTGACAAGGGCGGATCAGAAAAGGAGTTCGAGGCCGTTACGAGAGCCTATGCATACCTGGGAGAGATCCTCGAGAGAATCCACGGGGGCCGCCCTGCCGAAGGGAAGGTCGAAGCCCCCACCGCCCTCGCCGGCGGACGCAGCAAACAAGAAGAAAAATGGAAGATGGTCGAGCCCGTTCGCCTGAACCCATCCAAACTCGATCTCAACACCTTTAACGATATGTTCGAGAAGACACGTATTCCTGACCCGGATGAAACGGGGTATGGTGACTGGCTGAAGGGTAGTGATACTGTCACATCAGGGGCCAAGTTCGGCGGGAAGTTTAATCGTGATGTATTCAATAAGGCGTTCGAGGATGAGAGCAAGGGAAAGACTGCTCGTCCTGGTGGGGCCATGGTAGCCCAGGAACTTTCCATGGCCTCTCGCATGGGGTACGGCGTAGAACTTGGACGCACGGGGAGAGAGGATTATACGGTAGCTGCGAATGATGCCGGCCTGAAGTTCACTGACCTTAAAAAGGCCTATACTGACTATACGACCTTTAGTCAGGATACGGCGGGTGTAAAAGTGGAGAATAGGAGTGTCCAGCAATACGAGGCGGAACGGAAGGCGGCTCCTACAGTCTTTACTGACACGGAGAGAGAGCAGGTATATGCCGCTGAGAAGGCGATGGCTGATGCGGAAGCACGCCGTAAGCTCCGTGTGGCCCAGGAGGCTGTGGAAGAGAATTCGTATTTTCAACGCATGAAACAATTAGTCCTACGTAATTAGGTGATTATCTCACAAAGGTCTCGATAATTTTATCGATCACGTGAAACGCGAGCTCCCTAAGTAGTCTGGGCATTCTAATTATTAATTAGAATGCCGAAACGTATAAGTAAAATGGTATGTCAGACAAGACGAAAGGGAAAGGTACCCTGGAACGCATACTCGTGTCCAGATAAGCTTAGAAAAGGTAGCAACGGCATGTACAGATCTGTTCCACGGAGCGATGGTGAATGGATTTGGAAACGAGTAACACGCAAAAAATAGCATATGCTATAAGATGAAGGAGTACGCAGTACTAACAGGGCTGACAATGTTGCTTCTCGGTTCCGTAATCCTCTACGAATTTGTAAGCCCGAGACCTACCTATCCACGGGTTGAAATAACCCCTGCAACCCTCCAACTGGGTCTAACAAATCCCCCTCTCTGGCTGTTTTACAATACGTCCGATATAAATTCTCGTCACTGGCTCGACTTTGGGGCGAGAACATCTCATGCCATTCAAATCCCTCTGCTCAATATCCTCTACGAGAGAATTGTGACGATGAATGGACAGACATATACGGTTCATGTGTTAAATGGTCTGGATTCCGTTGCTGAGCTGCTCGGTGGATGGGACAAGCTGCCTACGAGACTGCAGAACCAGAAGGCTCGGGTCTATGTAACAGAGGAGGATTGGATTCGTACGGCTATTCTCGCCAAGTTTGGAGGCCTCTGGCTCTCTCCTTCGACGGTAACTCTTCGCCCCTTCGCCCCTTTGCCCAAGGACGCGATCGTCACATTTGGCCAGGATGCTGACTCCGGATTTCATTGCCTCTGGGTCCCTGGCCCTGGTAATGCTATCTTTGTTGAGTGGGAGGCCAGAATCCGTAATCGCCTTGAGACACAGACGGGTGGATTTCAGATTCGCGGAGACTCTGCCTCTGACTGGCAAGAGCTTCTGCATGAGCCGTGTGCAAAGGGCGTACAGGTCGAGGTACGCCCTCTAGAGGAACTATCTCGCAATAAGAGGACGAATAAGAAGTTGCAGCTGGAAGATATTTTTGCCAGTGGGACCGAGGGGAGACTTCCCTTCCAGATACCGGCGGAAGCCACCTACCTCGTAGTGCCGTACCAGGACCTTCTGGAGAGATCATCGTGGGCGTGGGTTCTGCGGATGAGCGAATCGCAACTTCTTTCTTCGGATCTGGCGATTAGCCATATACTGGCTTCTCCACGTAGCCCCTAATCAAATCGCACCTCCGTATTCGCCTCCGATGACGAGAGGTGGTACCACAGTTCCTTCCCCCTACACGACTTTTCCACGTAGAGTAAATTGATCCCATGAGCCTTGACCATATGGCGAAGAACACGAAAGGCCACCTGAAAGGTCACGGCCCCATCCAAATCGGTCGCCTTGCACGGCATATAATAGGGCTGCACCTCAGGTAAAAGAGCCTCTACTTCACCCAGACTACACGACCGTTTCGTAAACCACTTCGTATCAGTAAGGCCCTTCAGTGCATACGCATTTAGAAATCGTTCCACGAGTTCTAAAGGAGGTATTTCTCGCCAAACCGCCGGCATTATCTATTTCATCACAACGGTCTTTATACAGGACGCATATATATACTGAAAATAACGTATCATCTGCTCCTCGGTAAGATCCTTAATACTATAGCACTTCGCCTGAAACCCCTGCTGATCCAAAAAGGCACACAGCCCCTTAAAATCACCTGAAGCATCCATGAGAAAGAAATCGTTCCTCGGATTCTTCGCCAGCTCCCGAAGCTCCTCAATGCGAGCCATGAACACACCCTTTGACACAATACATATCTGGCAGTCATAGAGCTCGTGTAAAAGATTCGCATACGCTGGCTCATATGCATCGCGCAACCAAATACGCTCATTTACCTGCATATACTTCTCATCATCGTATGCACCCTTTCCCTTCATCACCTCATGCAGATTATATTTTGCGTAAAACTGCGGAGTCAAAAAGGAAGGGCCGATGCGATTAATATCCCTGTTCCGTATCAGACTGAAATTGCTATTGCCAGCATTCATATACTGAATATATCCCATCATCGGGATTTTCATCATCTTCGTTCTCAGACAGGTCTGAAGAAGTAACTCCTGGTCATCATTAATCGGCAGAAATTCCGAGAAGTTTCCAAGCTCAAAAAGCACATCCCGCCTCCATATACGCGGGTGGTTCGGCATAGATACCAGATGCCGCATGGTTATATTATTGACCTGTGGCGTAGAATAGACATTACGCCAGGCCCCATTATACTTCTCGCAATAATAGGCCCCATACCCTAGAGCCATGAAATCGCCATACCAGAAATTTTCCCCCGATTCATATATATTAATAAAGTCCGTATAGACAAAGCCGACCTCTGGATTCTTCTTCCAAGCATCTGCAACCACTGTAAAAAGGTTTGCCACGATCTCATCGTCATGGTCGAGCTCGAGTACGTACTTGCCCCTGCAAAGAGATGCTGCCTCATTCTTCACATTTCCAATGTTTCCGCTGTTCTCGCTCCGCTTATACAGGCGAACGCGCGAGTCACCGCCCAAAAGTTTCATCAGATACTTGAAATGCTCATCCCCTGGAGAATCGTCGAGGACTACCCATTCCCAGTCAACCAGGGTCTGCTTCTTCAGTGACAGATAGGGCCTGAGAATCTTCTCCATCGACTTGTAACAGGTGGTGAAGGCGGAGAAGATGGGACGCGTCGTCTGTCTATCACGCAGAAGGCTATTAACGAAGCAGTACTGGATTCCACGACACATCTCCTTTAAATCCGTTATCTCTGTGTAATGAATCCATCTAGTTCGGATTCGATCACAGATAACAGAATTCACATCTGACCAGTACTCCTTTTCCGTCTCGCCAAAAGTAATCAGGACTGTATATGTGGTGCCATAGAGAAGTTCGAGCGATTTCTTATCGGAAGTTACAAGAAAGGTGCACTCTGGCTTGTCGCTCATAAGAAGCTTGTCAACGGCGGCGTATTTCTCGTAGCGGTAAAAAAGTACTTGTGGGAATGTACTCATACTAGCCAGTATATCGGGGCTCCTTTAGATTAGGGACTAGGCACAGCTATCGAGAATATCCATCGCATCCATCCAATGTTCTTTTCCCTGTTGTATGGAAATCCAGCCGAACATAACAAACTGTAAAATGGAGTATCTGTATTCGGGATTCGTACTGGGAAAGATCGACACTGCCTTTTCAATGGCGAGAAGAATATCATCGAGCACATATCCATTTAGGTACAGGGCGGTCAGAGAGTCACGTATAGCCGAATAGTTCTTGGCAGATAATGCCTGGATCAGCGGTCTTATATGAGCATTCGAGGTTGGAATCAGATAGCTGAGCTTCGCAATGGCCTCGGTGGATGACGAGCCGGCGGCGACAAAGCACTTGTACAGCTTGAGTAAGCACTGTATCTCGTGCAGCGTAGTAAAATTGCGTATACAGAAGTCAAAGAGTGGAGAGTTCGGTCCCACATCAGGAATAGTATAGAGTTCGACGAAACGCGGGAACACGTCAACTAGACTGATCGGCTCGATTTCTATCACACAGCAGCGACTCCGCAGGGGATCGATCATGTGCGTAGTATTTCTGCTAGCAAAGAGGAACCGCGTTAAATGGGCATAGGTCTCCATAGGACGACGAAGTGCCTGTTGACTAATGAGTGGAAGAGCATCCGTATCATCTACTACGATAAATCGGAGCGAGTTTTCCTTCGCATGACCCCTTTTACAGAAGTCATTGACCTTGTCGCGAATTGTATGAATACCCCTGTCCTTTTCAGAACTGAGATACATAACAGATTCCACGTGAAAGGGTGCCTCTGTTTTGAACATGGTGATGCATTTCTCGAGGAAGGTAGACTTCCCGCAGCCTGCCGGTCCTGTAATAAAGAAATGGGGGAGATTTGTATAAGAATCGCGGATTGTTTGGAAAAGAGCGTCTTGTCCAAACAAGGGATTAGACATCTGGTAAAGAAGGGTCTGTTGTACTTAGGCCGGGTTTATTATGAGCCATTGTACGAGGGACGCATCGGATCCAGAAGCCGAATTGATTACAAAAGATCCGTTGCCAGGAGTTGCACGTAGAAGGCCCTGATTTGCAAATGTCTTATTCGTGAGGAAGATATAGGAGCTTGTTGTGCAGGCCGCCGTAGTAACAGTGCTGCTACCAGAGGTAAGGGTTGCGGTGCCGACGTAGGAGGGGGTAAGCTTGAGACCTGCACCGGCCGAAATACTGCCCCCTGATACAATCGTGCTAGTCGTCTGAATAGGGTTCGAGGTGGACCAGGCGTTTATATTCGCCGCATCAACGGCATACTGGGCCACGATTTGACGTAAAACGGTTACATCACTGGCGGCGGACATTTCTACCGTGTTATTCTAAAATTAAGTACCGGCATTGTTAAAATAGCTAGCTCGTCTGCGTTTTTTATCACGGTAAAGTATAGAATGACGTCGGTCCTCAGAACAACTGCCCAGATCCCTGCTAATTCGTTCTATATGGTGGGGAACGGGAACGTAGCAAACGGAGGGTACGGATTTATGGCGAAATCACTAACAATGATAGACGTGCATCGAATGGATATTAATACTGTGCTTGCTGACATGGGCAAGACTGTCGTGATTGATGGCTACATTTACCGCAAGGTACAGATCGTCTCACAACATAGCGGTATTTTTACTCCTGGAGGCCAAACGGTTATTTTTACTCCTGGAGGCCAAACGGGGTACATATGCCTAAACAACAATTACTCTCCCCTACTTAACAACGAGTATCAGAATATTTATAAGCTCAACTAGTTGCAATTGAGTGATTATCTAAACCTTAAGAACCTATGTTTCTTAATGTTTATGACAGGACCGGTCTAAACATTCTATGACTTACTCAACAAGTATGCCTGAACAATCTCTCTATGAAGTACTGGGTGTTTCCAAGGATGCGACGGCTAAGGAGATTAAGAGGGCATATTTCGATTTAGCAAAGGTTGTTCATCCTGACAAGGGTGGCGATGAGGAGAAATTTAAGCAGATTCAGACGGCATATGATATTCTAAGCGATGATGGGAAGAGAAGAATGTATGAGATGACCGGCAGTACCCAGGAGCAGCCGCAGCAGCCGTTCGGTGGTAATCCATTCGGTGGGCACCCGTTTGGCGGAATGGGAGGAATGGGCGGAATGCCTGGAATGCCTGGAATGCCTGGAATGCCTGGAATGCCTGGAATGCCTGGAATGCAGTTCAATATGGGTGACATGTTTGGAAACATGTTTGGGGCCAGACAGGCTGGACCTATGAAGCGTCCTAAGGGTGCAAATAAGGTACACGAGCTTCCCCTACGTCTATCCGATTTTTACCAGGGGAAGAAGGTTCGTATCGACTTGGACCGCGAGGTATTTTGCACAGGGTGTGATGGAAAGGGTCATCTCACTGTAAAGACATGCAGTGATTGCAGAGGATCGGGTGTAAAAGAGACGCTCATGCAGCTTGGGCCCGGGATGATGGCAGTTAATCGCGGCCCCTGCGGATCTTGTCGGGGCGAGGGAACCATGAAGGGGAACCCGTGTGGCACGTGTTCATCAAGGGGTGTCGTCAATTCCCAGAAGGTCTTGACGGTAACAGTTGTACCGGGCAGTTCACTTGGAGAGACGATCGTCTTTGCGGAGGCGTGCTCTGACTCACAGGATGCTGAGAAGCCCGGCGATTTGCACATCCGCCTTACGGCGGCCGACGAGCCGGGCCTGGATGTGCAGAGAGATGGTGTTACAATACGCTGCAGCTTTGTTATTGGCCTCACGGATGTGCTTCTTGGCTGCAAGAGAAAGGTCATGTCGCACCCTGGATTTCCGGATGGGCTGGAGATTGAGATTCCCGCCGGTACGCAGAGAAATGAGGAGGTGGTACTGGTTGGGAAAGGGATGCCCGATAAGAAGGGGGGATTTGGAAACTGTGTTGCACACATTGATGTGAAGGTTAGCGATGAGGAGAGAACATACTTGGAGAGACATGCGATGTCTCTTCGGGCAATGTTTGTTCCTGCGAAGGAGGATGGGCCGTTGCAGTAGGCATATGCCTTAGATAGCCTTGATGGGTATAAGGCTTAGATAGCCTTGAAGCTCGGGAGTCCGGCCTTGGCATAGTTGTCGAGAAGCATGGTGGGCTGTCCGACGGGGGCACCACCACAGCCGCCACGCTGCTTTCTCGATTTGGACTTACGGCTCTTGCTCTTGCGGCTGCGGCTCTTGCTCTTGCGGCTGCGGCTCTTGCTCTTAGACTTTCTGGCCTTCGACTTGCGTCTAGCACCACCCGCCTGGGCAGCGGCCTGCTGGTACGAAGCATCGAGGCCCGTGATTCTGGCGGCACCACGGAGGCTGGCATCCAGCTCACCCGTGTAGTCGAGGGGAGCACCCATCAGAGCACGAGAACCGCCGTGCTGCTGCATGTGGATCTTGGAAAAGTCCGCACCCTGGGCAAGCGACTCGTGGGCACCGCCACGCTGTCTTCTGCTTCTACGGCTTCTCGACTGCTTACGGCTCTTAGACACACGGCTCTTGCTCTTGCTCTTGCTCTTGGTCTGCTTACGGCTTCTGGACTTTCTGCAGCTTACCATTCTACCAAGTAAAAATATTTTTTACAGGTAGAATGGAACCTAATTGGATGAAGCAAATCTCTAGCAATACAATCTGCAACTTCTTCTACGTATTTTTCGTGGTATACGCGTTTATCTTCGTTCTGTCTGTAATTAGTGTTATTGGCACTGCCATGTCTGTAAAGTCTACCCCGATGTCGATGGCCATTCTCGCCAACGGTATTATAACGTCTCTCATTGGCGGCACAGCTATGCTCTTCTACTACCTCATCTGCGATAGAGCTCTTCTTGCCGGCCACGTAGGCTCTTCAACCCCTGTTGCGTAAGAGTCTTTGAACTTCGTTTGAAATAGTTTCTTTGAAACCATCTCAAAAGAAAGATCTCATGTAAAAGTAATGGTAGCTGTACCTCGGCGTATGCCTACTCCTCGCATCGTACCTATCCGTACTCCTATTGCTGGTGCAACTCCTCGCATCGTAACTGTTACGGCACCTGTTCAAAGAGCACCTGCATCTGCTGCTCCAACTGCATCTGCAACTGCTGCAACTGCATCTCCTGTTGTAAAAACTCCAGATACAAGTGCTACACTTCCTAATCCACCTACAACAGTGAAATCCCTTACGTCTAGCCTTGCGTCGCCTTCTAGCCTTGCGTCGCCTAATGCAAAGAGTCCTCCTAGCGTTACATCTCCTTCTAAAAATATCACTAAGAAGGCAAATGTGGCTACCAGCGTTGCACCGCCTGTACAGACCCAGCCATACCAAGCATACCAGTCATACCAGCCCTATCAACCCTATCAATCATATAATCCCTATCAACCCTATAATCCTTATCAGTCATACCAACAGCCCTATCAGTCATACCAACCACAAGTAGCTCAATCATCGTATTCTGAACGAGCATATACATCCTATATACCCGATACAACTCCGAACCAGCAACCAACGGTGCAACAAAATATACAACAGGCTCCTGCTCAATTAATATACGTGAAACCAAATTCGGCAACGCCGGCTAACGTGAACAACAGTAAAAGGGTGAATGGTAATGGAACCAGGGTGAATGGCAATGGAACCAGGGTAAATGGGAATGGAACCAGGGTGAATGGGAATGGAACCAGGGTGAATGGGAATACGACGAGAAAGGTAAATAGGCTAAATCAGGAACTTGAGGAACTACTTGAAGATACCGAAGATGTCAATGAAAATACCATTCGCAGAGATAAAAACGCCATTCAAAAGAATATAGATGCAATCCAGAAGAATGAGGAAATGAAGGCTAGGAATATAAGAAACGGCAAGAATACCAGTCTGAAGAGAAACAACCTTATCCTCAAAAAAGACAACAGTATACTTCAGCAAAATAGGAATAGGCTGAAAAGGAATGAGGCTACCCTGAAGAAAAGAGCTAGAGCTAGAGCTAGAAGTCGTATAAGAATACGCGTGGTTCGAAATACAAAATCAAGTACGTTCCCCCAAAGCCTCTACCTGGGCGGATCTAAGCCACTGCGGAAAACAATGAAAAAATCGAACCCCTCCTTCCGACAGAAATGTCGACGCCTGTCCCGCAAACACTAAACCCCAATCCCTCCCTTCCGAGCCCGTCGACCCTCCTGCAGGCGAGCAAGCTGGCCATTGCTGAGGATAAGCCGATCCACCTCGATTACTTCGTGGACACTACGACCGGCAAGGCCTACATGGGCGAGGACAGTGAGACCAAGGAGAAGATGCTCGTAAAGTCTGCTGAGGAGTTCACGAGCCTTATTAAGAAGGTCTACAAGGTGGCCGATGACTACATTGTTATGACGGAGAACTCAATCTACATCGTAAGTGGCAAGATCCAGCGCAGAAGAATCCAGGCGAGTGCTCTGTCTGGTGAATAAGCTAGCTCACAATCTAAACGATCCATGCTCTTTCCTCTAGATGGACGTTACTGATACTAAAACAGACGATAAAGACGACATAGATGTACCCTATACCTCCATGTCATCCAACGATCTCAATGCTCTAAAAGCCCTCTTTCAACAATCCATGGATCATTATCAGAAGATTCTGATCGACGTAACCGCCCTAAAAGAGGGAGATATCCGTGCAATTAACCTGTGTATGGCCGAAGTAAAAAAGGATATCGCCGAGATTGATGAAGCCCTCTCACAAAAATTGATAAAGGATGTGGCCGCTACCTAAAGTCAGAATGCTTCCCTCCAATCTCGTAATAAGCCCCCTTCGTATATCGACCATGGTTGTTACAGGGCATATAGGCACCACTCTTTCTCTCCAAAAGCTCCTCGATATCTTCCACGAAAAGGCTATCCCCCTTTCCTGGCCCGGCGAGGGATTTCTCAAGGTTGAATACAAGCCCATCTTTACTGTTGCCAAGGACGTTACGTCAAAGGCGAGAGCAAAGGCAGTCGACAAGCTTGTCATTGGAACATGTTCCCGCGACGAGCTGACGAACCGCAAGAAGTCCAAAAACATCTTCTTCAACCAGTCGACTCTCGTGGTTCGCCGCCAGTGCGGCGTCTCCGCAGGCCAGCCCGTGTACAAGGAGGTAAACATCAAACTCTTTAAGAACGGCGGAGTCCAAATGACCGGCATTCCCACCGACACCTTTGCAAAAGAGACCTTCGAGTGGCTGATCAAGGCCCTCTCCGAGTTCTCAAGTCCCATTCTCGAGGGGAAGCCAGAACCCCACCGCTATAACATCCAGCTCATTAACAGCGACTACAGCGTCAACGGCTCTATCAATCGCGAGAAGCTCCACGAGCTTCTTGTGAGTGAGTATAATCTCTTCAGTTCCTTCGAGTCCACTATTTATCAGGGCTGCGACACGAAATACTACTATAACGAAGCAGCTCCCAAGGGTGCAACAGAGGGGGTCTGTCCCTGCGGCGATACCATCTGCTCAGGCAGTGGTGACGGAACCGAGATAGGCAAGTGCAAGGAGATCACCATCAGCCCCTTTCACACAGGCTCCATCATCATCACGGGGGCACGCCGCTTCATCCAAATCGAGACGGCCTACAAGTTCATGAACTCGATTCTGCGAAAGCACTGTACCGAACTTATCAAGCCGTTTCCTGCATAAGAGTGGTCATTGCACGCTTCCAAAGATCAAATAATATTCTTTTTACGGTAGGCTCATTAATATATGCATGGCTGTCCGATGATGTAATCGACGACCACAGGCTCATATCACGCTTTGAAATAGGGATGACATACTGTAAAAGGAGGAGAAACCAGGATACGCGGTCTCTCATAGGAGTGCCTGGCTCGGCAATTAATTTGTAGAGAGACTCGGCATTCGTGGCGTGAAGGGTGTTAAAAAGGAAGCGGGTTATCTGGGTATTCTGCGAAGAGCATTGCTTGAAGAAGCGGATGTCGCCGCGCCGAAAGAGAGTGTCGAGCATCGGTACACGGAACTTGACAATCTTCTGGAGACGATCCACCTTCGTGGGGGCGAAGGGGACAATGAGGAACTTGTTGAGCACCTGGGGGTGGATATGAGAGAGGGAGTTACAGATGAAGATGATAATGATTTCGGAGGTGGGGCGTTGTAGGAGCGGCCTTAGTGCACACTGGGCCTGGTCGGTCAGCGTCTCGGCCTCGTCGAAGATGATGACCTTCGGCGGTATCTTGTCTAACTGGAAGAAGAGGCTCTGCATACGGCTTTCGACGAATGGATAGATCTTGTTGCGGATCATGTCGAGGGAACGCTCGTCACTGCTGTTTAAGAATAGGAGGCTGGAGAAGCTGTTCGCAAGCTTGCCGTGGATGGCCATAGCAAAGCTCTGGGCCGTGGTAGTTTTGCCAGAGCCAGGTGGACCTACGAACAGCATATGCGACATGCACTCTGGATTTTTCACCATGCACTGTAGGATTTCCGGAAATTCCTCCGTCTTTAATATAATCGACATCGCTGCTATTGGACTGTAGTCATTGAGACTGTTTAGGTGGATACTATAAAGTCGGTTAAAGGGGACGTGCTAGAAGGAGTAGTTATGGCCGACGAGAAGCCGAAACGCACGCCTCGTAAGAGTGCGGAAGGAAAGCCGAAGAGAGAAAAGAAGCCGGTTACCGTGGTGGCTGTTGTTACTCCCCAGGGGATCGAGGGATCCTTCTCTGAGCCGAGAAAGCCGCTCATTGTGCACTTACCGTTCAATAGCAGCAATGTGAATTTTACTGAGACGTCGACCTTACGCTACGATCCTCAACCGCCACCCCAACCGGTGCCGTATGAGGACGACTCATCGAACGTATATTTTCAGGTGGAGGGAGATGCTCCTCTTGCCCCTAACATTGTGCAGGCTACTCCCACGTCGGCTCCCGCGGCTCCTTCCACGTCGGCTCCTTCCACGTCGGCTCCGCAAAAGAAGGAGGAGCTCTTCCAGCGTACCGTAGTTCTCGCTTGTTATACGTCAGCCCCTGGAAAGCCATTCCCCATCCCTAAGACAACGGATGTCCACTGTTACTGGTGTTCCCACACCTTTGAAAATGAGCCCTGTTTTCTCCCTGTCAAAGAGGAGAGCAATTATTACTATGTATATGGCAACTTTTGCACACCCCAGTGCGGCCTCGCATACCTTCTGAACGAGCACCTCGACTCCCACGTTCGCTGGGAGCGTATGGCCCTTCTCCATCGTATGTACCGACCGGCGGATTCCACGGGCGGCCGACTGTATCCTGCACCCCCGCGCGAATCGCTTGTTGAGTTTGGGGGTGTGTACACGTATGAGAAGTACAGGGAGCTCATCCAGACTGGTTCTCTGCGTGTCGATATCCACAAGCCACCTATGCTAAGTATCCTGGGTGTCCTTGATACGAAGCCTATTGACTTCTATGACTCGTCTCTACAGAATACACTGACTCAAGGGTTCTCGATGGATCGCTTCAAGGCGTGGAGTGAGCAGGGAGGGGCACTGCGGTTGAAGCGTAGCAAGCCGCTAAAGGACAAGGAGAGCACGCTGGATGCGTGTATTCAGATTCGTGTTAAAAGGGGTATAGATGCGTAAGCTTTGCTTATGCCCAGGCAGCTTAAAAATTGATCCTACATATCCTTGGAGTAGAATGTCCAAGGATATGGAAGACTGTGGTGTATCTGTCAATCTAACGCACGTGCCCAACTCGTCGACGCCTCTTCATATTGTACTGTGGAAGGGTGCAGATGAGTCGCGTCTTCAGGTTCAGTCGCTCTTAGATCGTATCACCACTCTCGAGTCAATGGTAGCAGGGCTGCTTGAGACCCAGCGGGCATCTGTATGGTTCCCTCAGTGTTTGCGTCCTACGCCTGCAGGCTTAGATGTTGTTTCGAGACGTGAGAGTGCAGGAAATGAGTCTGATTTTGGCTCTCTTCTATCGAATATTGTCCGGCCTTCTACGAGGGACGAGGTAGAGGCCGAGATTACTGAGGCGGAGGCCGAGGTTACTGAGGCTGAGGTCGAGGACGAGGTCGAGGAGGATGCAAGCGAAGCAGTAGCTGAGGCTGAGGACGACGCAGTAGCTGAGGATGCAAGCGAAGCACTAGCTGAGGCTGCCGAGGCTGCTGAGGCTGCTGAGGATGAAGCTGCGGAGGTCGAAGAGGAGGTTGAGGTTGAAGAGGAGGTTGAGGTCGAAGAGGAGGTTGAGGTCGAAGAGGAGGTTGAGGTCGAGGACGAAGAGGAGGATGAAGTGGTCGAATACAAGGAGGTCGAGTGGAAGGGAGTTACATATTATGTCGACGCTGAGAACCAGGTATACCAGATGGATTCTGATGGCGACCTCATCGATACTCCCATCGGTATATGGCGCGAGGAGACCAAGAAGCTTGTCCGCTACAAGCAGTAAAATGAAACCTATTAACTAGAATGGCGTGCTGGCCCGTCAATATAGTCGCCTGCTTTTTTGTAGCAATCCTCCTCCTAGATACAATTCAAGATAAGTGGGATATAATCCCCTACCACGGCGGCCTCGGCATTGGATTTACAGGCCTCTATTACATATTTTGTGCCCTCTTCGGCGAAGATATTAGCCTTGCCGTCCTCTTCGTCCCCGCTGTCTTCGTTCTAATCTTCATGGTGGTCTCATGGATCTTCTATAACAATATACAGGCCAATCAATGCTGCGTGACCTGCTCAAAGAACCTGAGCCCCTCGCCTATACCCAAATGCAGACCCTCTCCTAGCCCCAGCCCCAGCCCGAGCCCTTGTCCATGCCAATAAACATGCGTTTACACTAAGCCACTCAGTAATTTGAATATACAAAGTATATATACAAAGTATATATACAAAGTATATACCATTACCACAGCCATCAAGGTAAGGTATAAAGGCACTACCAATACTTAAATATATGAAAACTTTAATTGAAATCGGTGCATTTGATGGATCCGATAGTTTAAGATATCACAACGATGGGTATGTTGTGTATACATTTGAACCTAAGAAAGATTTATTCCAGAATCTATTTGACAGGACGAAGCATCTTACTAATTATACGGTAATACCTAAGGCAGTATCGCTGCAAAATGGGGTAGTGCAATTCAATATATGTAAATCTGGAGGAGCCAGTTCTATTTTACCATTTCGCTCCGATCAAGAATTAATTCAAACTTGGTCGAAGGAACGTACTGATATACAATTTTCAGGTATATCATATGATGTAGAAACCACTCGCCTTGATACATATATAGAAGAAAATGGATTAGAAGATACAATAATTGATTTTATACATATAGATGCACAAGGGGTTGATCTAGATTGCCTTAAAAGCCTTGGAAAATACATTAAAAATGTTGGTGCAGGGGTTGTTGAAACAGTGAAAGATAAAAATAAGAGTATTTATATTGGCCAAGATGAAAACACTATAGATAATGTTAGAAGCTTTTTAGAATCGAATGGTTTTACTATACGTGCCGTTGAAAGTAATGATAATACAGGATGTGAATATAATGTGTATTTTCAAAAATCCGACTGCGGTCTAAACTAGTCGAAGTATTCTTTACAAGAATGTCAGTCACCGCAGTTGCAATCTATGTCATTAATACTCTCTTCGCGATAAAGGATTCAGCGGTCCATTTATGCGAGGCAGTCTATGACGCGTATCAGCCAAAGATTTGGGCCTTTACAACTCGCAATGCCTACCCCACCATAGTCAACTCTGGTTGGTCGATCGACTCCTCTATCGATACCTATTCTCCCGATACCTACACCTTTATAGATTCGTCATCAGAGAGTCAGAGTATCGACATTGTAATTGCCCAGATAGAGACTGCAAATAAGACTACCTTTGATATGAGTTCCTTCTTGTACTCAATTCGCTGGTACCACAGTCCTCCAAGCTTATACGAGCTTGTCATCCTCTATTTCCTGCACCAAAAGATCTGCCTTTCGACCGATCTTATTGACACATATATATTTACAGCCCTAACTTCTGAAGGCGAAGATATAACGATTGAACTGGGCTCTGCATTCGCCAAGAAACCGTTTCGAGGCTGGAACACCGAGTTAAAAGTTGATTGAAGGGTACAAGTATTACGGGGTCCCGCCATGTCACACCCCACGCTCGACACCCCTTTGCCCTCTGGTGCATGGAAATTGTATTTCCATCCAGCAAAGGAAACCCGCTGGCACATGGATACCTTCAAGTGTATCTGTACCATTCATACATTTAAGGATCTGGCCAATGTCTTCGCTGCTCTAAGCCCTCTCGACTGGGCTCGTGGCAAGTTCTTCTTTACACCTGAGGACATTCCGCCGCTTATGGAGAATGCCCGCAACATTCGCGGCGGCTCCTATTCTCTTCGCATTGAGCGGAACAATGTGGGCCCCATTATGCAGAAATATATTGTATCGGCAGTCCTAGGTACATGCTTAGCACCCGAGGATAAGATATCCTGTGTGCGTATAACCCCTCGCCGCGACTTCAATATTCTTCAAATCTGGAACAGGGATTGCGAGAAGTTCTGCAGCCCGGCTGGCCTGACGATCCTCGATGCAAAGATACCTCATTCGGAAGTGAAGTATATGCCGCATGTTGAGAAGAAGATCTAAACAGGGGAGTCTGTTGATTCAGTCGATGATTCCGTCGAGTCAGTTGACTTAGCAGATGACTCGATTGAGTCAGCAGTATCCTCCTTATTTTTACACACATAATATAGTCTCATTAAAAATGCGACTATATCGAGTCCAAGAATAGGAGCGTAGTTTGCAATAAGGGATACATCATCGTTTGCAATCGAATACGCTAAGGCGAAACTACTTGCCAGTAAGAGAATGATCTTCTCGGGCATATTGTAAAAATTGGCGTTCTTGTTCTTATAGTTTGCATATAGTTCTGGAATATAACATATGAAAAAGAGGCCTGATGCCGTATTTAATAGGTAGTCGTAGGCCATTACTTTTTAGTAAGGAATTCTTTTCTTAAAAACTATCGCATGTGTAGTATGAGTGGTAAAACTCGCAAATACAGATTCCCCAGACGCTTCAGCAAGACATATTGCAAGAAGACCAAGTGTTCCAAGATGGGCTTCACGCAGCGAGCCTCCTGTCGTCCCTATAAGAATTGTTACAAGAAGTAGCTACGTAAGCAGTCCCTACGTAAGCAGTCCCTACGTAAGCAGTCCCTACGTAAGCATTCCCTACGTAAGCAGTCCCTACGTAAGCAGTCCCTACGTAAGCAGTCCCTACGTAAGCAGTCCCATCATCTTTCGGAACGTCCTTTTCACATCGCCATTATAATCAACAAATTGCGGCGGTGTGATGCCTGGAGCTAACTTGGCCGTCACATCTCCCCGTTTCTTCCAGAGATGCTCCGATAGATTTTGCAGTGTTGGTTGCGGAAGCAGAACTTCTCCGCAGCTAAATACATCTGTGCAAAAGGTGGTACACGTATTCATGCCAAAGACTGATCGTATGGCTTTGCAATAAGGCATTTCAAGAATAGCTGTCGATCCTTTCCGTAGTACTTCGACTGTTGCCTCTATCCATGCAGTCTGATGAATAGGATCAGGGATTGTGTGCTTTGTACTATAATCGCAAACAAGTACGAGAAAATTCATTACCGGTTCAAGATATTGCACGGGAAATGCATCGAGTGCTCGGAATTCAATACCATGTTTGGTAAATTTATTGTAATTGAAATCATAACCGGTTATTTGTGGAGCATTGTAGTGTGATTTCGCATGGACTAATCTCATATAGGCAGAAGGAGTGGTGTCAAGCAGTTTTCCTTTTTCCATTCGGCTCGTCTCATACGTACCCATTCCGATATATCTGCTGAGAGCCAGGCGCTGGGATCCAGCCGCGTACCCAGAATCGAAGCAGGAAAGAATATCAGGGGTTCCATACAAAGCCACGAGTAAGGGCTCAATCCACTGAATTCCACGAATAGCATTTGCATGCTTATCATTGAATTCTTTTTCATTTGCTATAGAGCCTCCTTTCAGCTTTGTCGGCAACGTTATATTTATATGATATGTGGAATTGTTACATGTTACAATATTACGAGGATTCGTGCTATGGATAGCAAATCCGTGATTGACCGTAGGGTAAGAGAGGTGACCAAGTTCAGGCAGGTGTTCGTTCACCTCGCGTAAATACGTCGCCTTGATTCTGTTCAGCTCAGCAACCGTGCTCTGCACTGTCGCCTTGTAGAAGTCAAATGTTGTGAATTCAAAGGTGTCACCGTCATAGATCATATTCTTCTCAAATAAGTCACGCACGACAGGGCTAGCCTCCTTCAAATACGCATCCACCGTTGTCCCTGTGAACTTGGGATTCGGTACGGGGACTTTTCTGTAGAGAGTCGCATGTTCGCCATGTATATCCGCATGTGTAAAAGAGTGGCTATTCACATACTTCGGGGTGAGTATATGATCTGGCAAATAGGAGAGAGCATCGAGGAGAGGTTTCTCTTTATAGTTTAACCAGTAGTCGACAGAGTATCGTTCACGAGCACGGGACTTTAGGTAGGTTTCTTTCGGAACGTCTATTAAGTCTTCACATACAAGGTAGGTCTCATTTTCTATTCCCAGACCCCAGTATTCTGTGTCATTTGTATGGAGATTCGTGTAAAAGTCGATGTATTTCTTATGTTTCGGGACATCCTTATCCATCTTTTTACAGGCGATCTTTTTTACGAGATATCTGCCAGGATGAGTGCCTTCCGCGGATTCACATCGTTGTATCGAACGTGGCTACGCTTATATGCAGATACAAAGGAATCCGCACCTGCAATGGTGTGCACATCGTATAACTTGGCCCCAATGAGCAGAGTATTTGTAACAAGGGATACAGGCGTCTTCAGATCCATATAGTCCGTAAAGATAATATACGCACTGAATCCAATATTTGCCATGTAGACTGCGAGGGTAATATATACCCACCGCTGATATAGTTTCATCATATTATGTAGCTTTTCTCTTCTCTTGTCGGTTAGCTTCTCTAATAGGCTGCCAGTGTTCATGGGCAACTCTGGATTCACCATCAAATAATGGTTCAGCCAGTGTTCTCTTCTGAACTCTATGCCTATGAGAATGAGAAAGCAGAGGAGGGTGGCGAAGTTGCATCCAGCCGCACACAAATAAATGGTATTTCCATTCATCAGATTCTCGACGGGACTGCATGGATGGTGACCACATGTAGCGGGTACAAAGAGGACCAGCATTGATCCCATAACGTTGCGATAAATATCAACACATACAACTCCTGCCGTGGAAAGGACTTGTATGGCTTGATCCATGGGCTCTGCTATAGGTATTTAGTTTAGACAAACGGGCATTTCTAAATGCCCGTTTGCCGCGGCCGCTGGGCATTTTTAAACAAGTTCCAAGCCCAAAATACCGAAGGCAAAATTGCTTAATTCCCATTTGTAATGCCCAGCGGTCTAACACTCATCGTAATATAAGTGAATCACTTCCAATAACTCATCATTCTCTTCTTCAATAATCCTCTCGACCTGCCTATCAATCTCCTCCTTCAGTACGCATAGCCTCGTAGCCATTTCGGGATTTTTCCGCTCCCCCTCGTCATTTATATATAAGTGGGGGTTAAAACGAATGAATATAAATTTACCACCATGTAGCATCATAAGATCGTCGTAACGTAATTCTTCATCATCTGTATTGCGATATTTATGCTGGCTCTCGTCAACTTCTATGCAAAGAAGAGTATTTCCAATCATTGTACGAAAATCAATCCTACGACGGCAGGTACAGTCGGCCTGGCCTGTCCAAAGGGATGTATTATGTATAAAGCTATTATAGTGTTCCGCCAGAAAATTCTTTACTTCTATCTCATAGGAGTTCTTACGAATAAGTGCAGTTCTCGGATCGTCGGGGAAGTTTTGCTCAAAGCATAGCGTGCAGTAATTGGAGTATTTTTTCTTTGCTCTGTGATCATAAGGGCAGTCCATCTTCCCCTTTCCTTGGAAATCTATAAGTCCTAAGCACTTAGGAGAAAGAATATCGATCATCGCTTCCTCCTTACACGATACACAGCAGGTTGCCTTTTTGTCAGATCTATATCCAAACACTGGCTGTGCCCGCCCACACTTACACATTTTAGCTTTTATATTTACCATTTCTGCAGTTTTACAGGATACGCAGCAGCTTGCCTTCTTATCTGTACGTAAACCAAAGACGGGCTGTGCTTTTCCGCACTTACATTTTTTTGTTCGGATATCCACCATGCCATCCGCCTTACATGATGCACAGCATGTAGGTCGAGTATCAGTGGTAAGTCCGAATACCGGTTGTGACTTTCCACACTTGCAACTAGCTCCCGCAACATTCACCATCCCCTCCTTCTTACACTTCACACAGCAAGTTGCTACTGTATCTCCAGGCTTTCCAAATACTGGAACTGTTCCACAGGGACATTTCTTAGTAACGATATTCTCCATCCCCTCCTTCTTACATGTAAAACAATAGCTTGGCTTCTTATCCCCCTTAAATCCAAATGCTGCAGATTTTCCACATGTACATAATTCGAGTGATAAATTAATCATCCCTTCCTTCTTGCATAATTTACAGCATCTAGCTTTGTCACCTTTAATGCCAAAACAGGGGACGGCCTTACCACACATACACTTCTTATTCTTAAGGTTCACCATCCCCTCCTTCTTACAATCAGTGCAATAGTCCGCTCTCTTATCTTCTGGCATTCCATAGCTTGGCATGTGATTCCCACATTTACAGCGACGATCCGCGATATTTGTCATCCCCTCCTTTTTACACTTTCCGCAACATGATGCTCGCTCATCCTTTGCAGCGAATCGTGGCGTTGAAGAACCACATACGCATACACCGTATTGCGTTTTTGCACCATTTTCTTTACCATGCGTCATACAGTATTCAGGATTTCCAAATGTAAATCCATAGGTGGCTTTACATTTGCAGCTTTCGACTTTGCACTCCATTCTATAGAGGAACGGGAGAATTTATTTATACCGGAGAGGTTAAACTTTTTCTGGTAAAATCTTGCATAAGTTGGGTATTTTTTATTTTTTAGAGTTTAAAAACTCGCATGACGCGATTATGTCATAAATTAATGATTTTCCTTGTTTTTGATGGGCGCAAGGACTAATTTTACGCTCCCTAAGTTAGCTACAGTATACTCGAGTATCAGCGGATAATCGTTTTTCAGAAACATTTGTATCGAAGGGCAGAGAGTCGTGCACTTTGTAAAAAGGACCAGGTGCTTCAGCTGGAAAATGCCCTGGACGACCTCATTGGCTGAACCAGACTTCTGAACCTTCATCGTATTGTTGTTTTCTGACATGATAGTCTCCTGCTCAGCGAAGTCGCCCTCGCACCTGAAAACTAGGTCAGTACCGGCCGAAGTAATCTCTACGTCCAGCTTCTCACCCAGAGTGTTCATGTCGCGGCAGATCTTCTGCAGATCGACCGATGGCATGTGAATAATGTTGCTGAAGTTCAGGTTGGGTATCTGAATCTCGTCAATGTTCGTGTCAAAGAGTTTGAGGAAGTAGTTCGTGACCGTCGACTTCTCGGCGTTCTCCATGCGAATACCCAGCTTGTTGGGATTGGACGCAGGCAGATAGAGGGTCAGGGAATCATTGTTACCCATAGTCTTGATGAGCTTGAAAAAGTAGATCATATTCACTCCGAGAATGTGCTTTGCAGGGCAGAAGTAGTTCTCGAAGCGGTCATGAAATAGACGCAGATAGACGAGAACGGTGTGAGTCTCATCGACGGACATGACCTTGATGCCGTTCGAGTCGATCTCCAGATTGGCCTCGGTAAGAATCTCCTTGAGAGCTTCCACAAGTGTACGGAAAGAGCCAGATTGGACAGTTCTGATTTCGAACAGATTTCCGTTGGAATTGGTCTTGGCTGTACTCATCTATAGCCCGGAGTCTTTCTGTGTTTAAGCGAACGACCGCGATTATTTTTTCTTGTTCTCCGCCGTGTGTTTAAAAGGCTGTGTCCTTGGCGGAAGGCGAGAGGGAGAAGGAGGCCGGCATTCGTAATTCCATGATATACGGAAAAATAGTAGCCACCCTTTTGCTTACGTTTAGCTGTTTTTGACTTGCGGTCAGACCTCCCGACCATTTACTTAGTTTAAAGAAATATATAAAGTAGACTTTAGAAATGGCAGCCATCACCTATACTGCTACCCCTTCCACTGCACAGGCCACTGATACCTTCTACACGCTCAAGGGTCTCGTCGCCGATACATCCGCTACCGATATATCGATGCTTTCCACCGTAAACTACCCTCCTGACCGCGTTCCTCTGCAGGATGCGGCCGGCTACGATCTGCCGAATCCTACCAACCAGATTATTTTCAAGAACCAGCCTGTCTCGTGGTGGATTGCCATGATCAACACGGGTTCGATCAAGTATACCCCTGTGAGCAACACTGTCAACTGGGCCTATAATGATGCTGAGTCAAATGTCATCCATATCCACATTGACATCAGTATGGCGATGATTCCGAACAAGACAGACAAAGTAAATAGAAATATGGAGACGAAGGTTACGACGATTACGCTGCAGGATAATGGCGTAATGAATATGTCACAGACATTTTCGGGTATGATGTTTTAAGTTACTGTAACTCCATCTACATTCGGCAAAACCGTTTCACAGGGGCTATCAATTATATCGGCCGGCTCATCCCGATACTTTGCATATACACCAGCATTGAGTACAGCGAGACCCTTTTCAACCGCAGCTGGAAACTCAGGAGGAAACTCGGTAGAGAGAAAGTTCTTAATCTTTACCGGCTTCAGAATCATTGCATCATTTATACAGGGAATGTACCATTCTCCACGATTCCTTTGCAAACACACAAACACGGGATCATAGACCCGCCAACCGATTTCAATCTTTCCATTTGACCGTACAACTGGAAACATAGAATTCTTATCGATAATCATCTGTAACATCTCTCCAAGACCAGGCAGTAACATGGCATCGCTCAGACGAACGAGCGAATGCTTGTGCATATATGCATTACAGTCCCTCAGTCCACACGCATAATGCTCGTCGCATGTCAAGATGCCAAAGAGGTATCGCCGCACCTGTACCGTCTTCGTATCGATCTGCCCGCAGTATTCGCATACGCAGGGTCGCATACGCAGAGAATGCGGCGTTATGCTTTTCATCCTGTGACTTGTTTGGAAGGGTGCCTTTGATGTCAACTTTTAACTAATACTTTACCATCGCCTGTGAATATACTCTAGTACTGCCTACAAAGAAGAGTGATACCCCACCCTGTAGAACATATCCTTCCTTACTTTTCTCCATAATCTCTTTTATAAGATCTTTTTTCTGATTAGCTTCAATTACAGTGTAGGATCTTATGGGGGTGAGTCCACTAATCCTATTCACTCTACGCGTCATATTCGGCCTTGCTAAAGTCCCAGTGTTCCGAAGGCTGTGCGCATTACCATTCACCGGATCCATCTACATATGCAGTGAAAAGAAAGGGCATATTCCAAATAAAAGTTGATACGCAAGGCTCCCCCCTTGCCCAGTCCGAAAATGTCAGCCCCTGTAGCATACAAGCAGTTTAGTCACCGTGAGCACATCCTCGAGCTCCCTGACACGTATGTGGGCTCAGTGGAGACGCATGAGGAGTGGCGCTGGATCCTCGACGCCGAGGGAAAGATGGTACATCGCAAGATTGCCTTCAATCCTGGTTTCTACAAGCTGTTTGATGAGCTCCTCGTCAATGCTCGCGATGCCCGCATCCGTTCCATTGGCTCTGCCACTCCCATTAAGCAGATTGCCATAACGGTTGCCGATGAGCCGTCGGGCCTTGTGATCACCGTGGAGAATGACGGCAGCGGCATTCCTATCGAGAAGCACGCCGAGAAGCAAGTCTGGGTTCCTGAGCTTATCTTTGGTCACCTTCTGACGAGCGGGAACTATGATAAGGCCGAGGAGAAGATAGTCGGTGGTAAGAATGGCTATGGTGCAAAGCTAGTGAATGTATTCTCCCACGAGTTCAAGGTCGAGGTCCGATCTTCGTCGGGGTCGGAGGGTGACATCCAGAAGTACACCCAAGTCTGGACCGATCACATGTCAAAGTGCGGGAAGCCCAGCATCAAGAAGGATAAGGGCAAGGGCTTTGTCCGTATCACGTACACGCCCGATCTGACTCGCTTTCTCGGATTCGACAAGGACACTATGCTCAATGTTCTGAAGACACGTACGTACGAGCTGGCAGCCCTCTGCGGAAAGGATGTTAAAGTGACGTGGAATGGTTCCGCCATTGCCTCGAACACCTTCGAGAAGTTCATCAAGCTATTTCTCCGCGAGGGCTCTGCAAGCCTCGTGTATGAGGCGTGCGGCCCTCGCTGGGAGGTTGCCGCCGTCCTCACTCGCTGCCTGTACGACGACGAGACCGGTACGGACGACGGCTCTCGCTCCGTCAGTTTCGTCAACGGTATCAACACCAAGAAGGGCGGCAAGCACGTCGACACGGTGGTGCGAAACGTACTAGGCGATTTCTGCGAGGCCGCCGCAAAGAAGAAGGTCCCTGTCAAAGTGGGGCAGATCCGTGACGCGGTCGTCTTCTTCGTCAATGCGACGATCGTGAATCCGTCGTTTGATAGTCAGACAAAGGAGACTCTCACGACTCCCGCTGCCAAGTTCGGCAGCGTGTTCAAGCACGAGAAGCTTTCGGACGGGCTCATGAAGATCGGTCTGCTCGAGGAGGCCCAGTCAGCCCTCGAGGCCAAGAGTGCCAAGGATGCCAAGCGGACGGACGGGTCCAAGAAGAAGACCCTGCGTGGTCTACCCAAGCTGGTCGATGCACTGTGGGCCGGCACTGCAAAGAGTCCCGATTGCACGCTCATTCTGACCGAGGGAGATTCAGCTGCCACGTCGGCGATTTGCGGCCTGAGTGTGGTGGGTCGTGAGCGGTTCGGCGTGTTTCCTCTTCGCGGTAAGCTGCTCAATGTGAAGGACATCTCCCAGGAGAAGTTCAACAAGAACGAGGAGCTCACGGCAATCAAGGCGATCCTTGGTCTTCGCCAGGGCTCGAAGTACAAGGATAAGAAGGATCTGCGGTATGGTCGCGTGATGATCATGGCGGACCAGGACCATGACGGGTCGCACATCAAGGGTCTCCTCATGAATCTGTTTCATACCGAGTGGCCCGAGCTCCTGCAGCTGGGCTTCCTGTGTTCACTGGCAACTCCCTTACTGAAGGCGTCTCGTCGCTCGGAGTCTATCTCCTTCTACAGCAACGGCGAGTTCGACGCATGGAAGGAGCGTATCGGTTCAACTGCGGGTTGGACCATCAAGTATTACAAGGGGTTGGGTACGAGCACGAAAGAGGAGGCTCGTGAGTGGTTTGAGCGGCTAGCCGAGATTTACTATGACTGGGACGGTGTGAGTGATGAGTCGATCTCCCTCGCCTTCCATAAGAAGCGGTCCGATGACCGCAAGGTCTGGCTGAGCGGCTACAACCCCAAGCGGATCCTCGACATCGGTGCAGGAGGGCGGGTGACCTACACTCGCTTCATCAACGACGAGCTCATCCACTTCAGCAATGCTGACAATCTGCGATCCCTGCCGAATGTCATTGACGGTCTCAAGCCGTCGCAGCGAAAGATTCTCTTTGGCTGCTTCAAGCGTGGTCTGCGGTCTGAGGTGAAGGTGGCCCAGCTGGCCGGCTATGTTTCCGAGCATGCAGCCTATCACCATGGCGAGGCATCCCTGTGTGCAACCATTGTGGGCATGGCCCAGAACTTCGTGGGCAGTAACAATCTGAATCTCCTTGTGCCACAGGGTCAGTTCGGGTCTCGACTCATGGGTGGCGAGGACAGTGCCTCGGCGAGGTATATCTTCACCTTCCTCGAGAAGATCACCGATTTGATCTATAGAAAGGAGGATATGGGCATTCTCAACTATCTCGACGACGACGGTACTCCCGTCGAGCCGGACCACTACTATCCCATCATCCCCATGCTTCTCGTGAATGGCTGCGTGGGAATTGGTACTGGCTTCAGTACAAACATCCCTCAGTACAATCCTGCCGACCTGGTTGACCTGCTGCGGAATCGTCTCACTGGGAAGATGACTAGCTTCGCTCGCGCATCTCTCAAGCCCTGGTGGTATGGGTTCAAGGGTGCGGTTATCCCTGGGGATGGCGAGGGCAACTGGATTACGAAGGGCGTGTACACATTTGATGACGCTACCAAGTCAATTACCATTACGGAGCTGCCGGTTGGCTCATGGACCAAGGATTACAAGACGCTGCTGGACACCTTCTGTACGGCAACGACCAAGGAGGAGATGGCCCTCGCATTTGGCGACGATGGCCAACCTGTACTAAAGTCATTTGATGACCTGTATACGGATGAGGAGGTCCGCTTTGTCCTCTTCCTATCGGAGGACTACTATGAGGACTGCAAGGCACACCCGCAGGAGTTTGAGAAGCGGTTCCGACTCACGAACACATGGCGTACGAGTAACATGGTGGCCTTCGACAATGACATGAAGATCGTGAAGTACTCCTCGCCCGGTGAGATTGCTGATGCATTCTACGGCCCGAGGCTGAAGGCGTATGAGACGAGACGCCTGAAGGAGATGGAGCGTCTACGGGCAGAGGCGGTGGAGGCCGATGCAAAGGCACGCTTCATCCGAGCCGTGCTGGAGGGTAGTCTGGAACTACGGCGTGCAACGGACGAACAGTTGGTTGCCGCCCTGAAGTCCCATTCTCTACCGGCACTTTCGGGTTCGGCGGATTCAGTGGATGGCTACGACTATTTACTCCGACTCCGTATGGATCGTGTCAAGGCGAATGCTATTGTGGAGGCGGAGGAGTCTGTGGCAAAGGCGAAGGGCGCGGTGGAGGCTCTCGAAAATACTACGGCATCGGCACTCTGGCTCAAGGACTTGGATGACTTTGAGGCAGGATGGATAACGATGTTGAAGAATAGGATCAGCATTCCTACGGCTAAGAAGGCAGTTGCCTCGAAGACGAAGGCGAAACGTTGAGAGTAACGTGTAAAAGCGACAAGCGAAGCGACTGGAAGAGAAGCTAAAAGCTTCTACAAGAACGGCTGGGTCATAGAAAGCGTGCGACTACCGGCACTGCTTAAATGGACGGGATGGGCCATAGGAACCGGCAGGGTGTCAATGTCCTTTAGGTAGTATATGTAATGATCTACGGCGGAAAGAATATGCGGTCCAGACCAGTTCACTACGAGCTGGTTTAATTCATTGACTTGCCCGGGAATGTCCTTCGGGTGATTTTTCGCGTACTGGTAATACATCGCCCGCATGATAATCTTCAATTCGTCAACCGACTGGTCGTCGATCACATAGCCCTTCGGCTGGCTTTTGTCGAAAACATACCGGCGAATAGCGGCCTGTACGGCAACAACGTTCTGCTGGGAGAAAAATGCGTCTGAGAGCGGTCCCTGCTCCCAGGTTCCACGCAACATATCGGCCTGGAAGTTCTGTTCGGCGCTCTGTTGATATCCGAACCCGGGAAAGGATCCTGACTTGCGGCCATCGCCTAACGAATTTGCATATGAGGGGTGCGAAAGGTTAATACGACCATTTCCTTTTTGCATACCCGCCTCTACCATCTAACGGCACTTCGCAGAATTTTTTTCTAAGGAAGAGGTATAACAAATGTCGTCTGTTGCTTCTGGCTTTAAGCAAAACAACTCTGCTTACCTGAGAATCGTCAGCACCATCCCTGTTGCTAACTTCCTCACCTACACGGCTGGCACGGGCTCGGGCGGTGCCTACCTGCCTGGCTCGTTCGCCGCCGTTGCTGCCGACTCTACGTTCGATGTGTCGACCAATCTCCAGGTCGGCAACTCCGTGAAGGACATGGGTAAGACGGTCATCAGCTCGGCTCGTGTGTTCCGCAAGGTTCAGCTGATGGCTCCCGCCGCCAACCCTGGTGTCAGTGGCGGTAGCGTTGCTGGTGCCAGATTCGCCGTGGGCTACCTCGAGGTGGCCAGCGATGCTGGTGACACGGCCAACTGCCTCGCTTAAGCATATAAGGCATACGCTTAACAAGCGACCAAAGGTCGCAGAACAATGTTCAACGAACTACGTTCACAAAGAATATGATATTCTTTATGTATGTATATTCTAGAAAGATGGCGTTGCCAACATTTACCTGGGGTACAACAACGCTCTCCTATTACTTTCTTGCCTACACGATTATAAGTGCGAGTATTGGTCTCTATATGATTAAGTACGCCTACGAACTGAATAAGCCGATGTCTGCTATGATTATTCTGGTTCTGCTGGTTCTGATGTTCGTATTCTTTGGAAAGAGATGGTTCGTGAATGGCCAGCTAAAAGGCACACCTGGAGCCGTAGCATCGCAGGTAGCTGCTGCTTCAGGCCCCTCCGCCGTAGCTGCATCCGGCCAATGTGGAGGAACAACCCCTGGCCCCAAACCGACCTTCTGGCCCCCTATCATCAACGCATGCCCCGACTTTATGACAATTGATGCAATGGGCAACTGTGCCGATACCAATTTCTTATATGGAGAAGGCTCTCTTCTATTCCCTGCAAAGCAGCCCCCCAGCACAATCTGCACCATTTTACAGGCTCCGAACAGTGCCCATACCAAGTACGTGCGTTGGGAAGGTGTAGTAGAAGCTGATGGAATATGCAAGGCTGCTAACATTGGCAGAGCCCCTTCTATGTAAGAAAAGCAGAAGGGCATGAATGCATAAATGCATAAATGCAAGAATGCATTTATGCATGAGGGCATAAGAACGCAGTTATACTACATGTAGCATGAAATCCAAGACGATTTCTCTTCATCCAACCATTGAATCCAAGATCCTTGATTGGTTTAAGAAACGTACAACTCCCGCCGTCTTTCTCGTCGGCCCCCCTGGTGTCGGAAAAACGACCCTTGCATATCGAGTAATGGAAATAATGAACCTTCGCATTCGTGAATTCAATGCCTCTCACACAAGAAGTGGGGCCTGTTTTCGCAAGGTCATTCTCCCCCTTCTCCAGCGAGGAGGTGTTATCAATATGATGGAAACGGGCAAGCAGGGAGGACTCGGCGTTATTCTCGATGAGATCGACGGCCTCAGTAGCGGTGAAAAAGGGGGTCTGCAGAGCCTCCTCGCCTATTTACGCGAATGGGTGCCCGAAACTCCAGGCGTCCCCTGTATTTTTATCAGCAATACCATCCAGCAACGTGTCCTTCAGGCCATCTCCCGCTACTGTCTAACCTTCAAAGTCGACTGTGCAGAAGAAGAACATGTGCAGACCCTCCTAGGAACCTCTGTGCCTGAACGCTGGAAGCAGTCAGGCCTCGGTGATCTCCGCCCCCTCCTCCGAGGAGAGTATGCCGGCTATGTACAAGAGGAGGAATATACCCAAATACCCGAGGGCGTAGTACCCCTTGCGAAGTGGTGTCTCTATAATGAGATTGACCCCTTCCTAACCCTCGAAATGGAAAACAATGACAGTAACCTTGCAGGACTCGTTATTGCAGAGAATATTCCAGACCGCCTCCATGCTGTAAAAGGGGATACGAGAGAGGGATGGAATATTTACATGAAGATGTGTCGCTGTATACAGGAATCCGACTATGCTGACTACTGGGCCTTTTTCTATCAGACATGGCGTCTCTTATCCCTGAGCCAGGATGTAAAAATAAATACTATGAATCTCTTTCTTTCGAAGTATGCACCCTACAGGGGCGAGGAGCCGTCGATCGACGCCATTCGCTATACCCCTGTACTAACCAAGCAATCGGCCCTGTTCAATGTATGGAAAGTTCTCTGTGAGCTGGCTGATTCGAAGAAAATACCGATTCGTCTTTCGCCTTATGCACTAATGCTGGAAGCAAATGTGGAGACGGCGATGGGGACAGGCGGTAAGAAACAAGATAAGAAAAAGAAAACGGACAATATGCGGCTACTTCCACACGGCCTACCTACTTGATAAACGTAGGATGGTGAGAGGCTCCTTCCGTCCGATAGTTTGACAGCGTCCTTCTTTCCCTGTTTCCGTCATTCGTATCATATGTGTAGCACTAGGAAATGTTACACCTACGGTATCATCAGGTATAACTAACACCGTTATCTCACCCCTTTCAAACGCAGCCTTCTTATTCATCAGCTGCCCTTGTAACAGATCGACTGCAAGATGTGGAACTTCTACTCGGATGCGATCATAGACTTCTCGCGGCTTTTGACTTGCGATTATTACTTGCCCCTGTATTTCACGTAAGAGGGAAAGAAGAGTACCCATCTTATCGAGGAAGGGGGGGTCTTGTTCCTGGAGTTTTATCAGAGAAGAAGGTGGAAAGTCCGCCCTGCAAATAGGGCACACTGCATTTGTATCGAGCCATCGCAACATACAGCTGCCACAGAAGAGATGTGTGCAACAGGGTGAAATGCAGGGGACTGCTGCCGCTGCCTCTTCAAAGCATATAGTGCAAGCAGAACTCGCGAGAAACCGTTCTTTCTTATACGGGCATAGCAGAGAAGCCATAAATGCCTCCCTGTTCATAGTACGCGGACAAATACTCAGGACAGCTTCTTCTATCTTCCCCTCTTCTATCAGACTCCGTGTCTTTGCATGAATATAGGGTATCTTCGAGGAACACACTATATGCTTTCGTACTACACTTGGAAGTTGCATAGATTGTTGAAGAAATTCTTCGTCCGTCGTCACAACAAAGTAGCTGCGTCCAGGATGTGTCGTCCGCAGAATACTCTGAAAATAGCTATGCGACACTGTCTTATAGACAACTAGGTGAGGATGTTCTTCGGTATATACTGTAAGAAGTTTTTGTAGCGGTTCTTCAAGGCTCTGGAGAAAGTCTGGGGAAAGTTTTTGCAGTATATAGGAGTGGATTTGCTGATTCGCGTGCGTAAGATTCTTATATGTTGCAGAAATAAGCCACGACATTTTACAGCGTATAAAGGGACATGCCGCGGGTATACGAATCATATCAGCCTCATCGTAGACTACACGCTCCCACAAATAATTGGGCATCGTATGTTTCAGGCGTGCTGTAAGTGATTGCAGGAGTGTATTACTAATAAGAGTAATATGGGATTGACTTATTCGGCGTATACATTCCGTGGAATCGACATCCCTCTGCGATTTAATGGTGTGCAGCGTAAACCGAGTCCTCTCGATCTCCCCTTGCCAGTGCAAAAGAAGAAAATAGGGGACGACGATAAGTGTATTGAAGGCATCCTCATAGAGCCTCTGTGTAACACTGTACAGGCTTGGTAGACTGTCACGGTTGAGTGTGCAGAGAGTGTGAATGCCAAAGGGGTGTTCGGTCATCTGGCCAATGTGGCCCAGCATCGTGGCAGTTTTCCCCGTGCCAGAAGGGTCGCCGAGAATCCCGTACGAGGAAACAAGGTGTTCATCGCCAACCCATATTCCCTTGTTGCGAGATTCTTCGATGAGCCGCATTTTTTGTAAAGATAGGATCTGATGGGGGAGAAGGCGTATGTCGATGAGGGGTATGGATTGTTCTGCATTAACGGCGGCTTCGCTAGGCGAAGATATAATCGCTTGACTGGATGAAGACAAAGAGTATTTATGTATCTGATTCATAACCAATATATTACTATATAAGATATCTACAGGCCCCATTCCTTTTAGTATAAACTGCATATACGTTTTTAGGCTGATTCAAAGAATGCTCGTAATGTGGGCGACTTAATGAATTGCGATAGTTTAAACAGGGTCTGCTTCACGAACGGATTCGTCTGTTCCCGCAACTTCTTCTTATTAAATGTATTATCACTGTGGCTTATAACCAGCATGACCTGCAGCGGGTCGAGCTGGATCAAGGGAGTCGTATACGAGGCTAAGAAAGATTTCTCTTCTGCAAAGGCAACTGTCTCATCGTACAAATGAGTATTCGCATACTCCTTTCTCCAGGCCATCGTGCCATTTGTAGCGTGGTTCTTATCGTAGGGGCCAAACTTATAAATCTTCTTTATATCTGTGTAATAAAGGTATATCTCGCTCGACCCGGCCACCTGGATCCCTGGGTTTTGCACGAACTTCTTGACGACGTGGCTGACCCGCTTCGGCGTATAGAAATCGTCGTCGTCCATGGCAACGAGGATCGACCCCTTCGCCTCCCTGTTCAAGATATTCCGCTTTGCCCCAATCAGGAGCTTCTCATTCATGCGGATATAGCGAACATTGGGAATGCCACACGCATCAAATACATCTTTTACACAATCCTCACCATCATCAAGGATGATCCATTCCATATATTGTTTCGGATATTCTTGTGATTGATAACACTCTATAAGAGACGGAAGAAACCTGCGTCTATTATAGGTAGGGGTGAGGACAGAAACAAAGGGGTGGGACATCTGTTCTTGTATATTTCTATTTCTTAGACCCTTCTTCTGCATTCGCAGCAGCGGCAGCAGCAGCAGCGGCAGCGGCGGCAGCGGCCGCGGCGACGGCAGGGTCTGCAGCAGACGGGGGCGACGTGGAACTAGAGGGCGGAGGCGGAGGCGACGTGGAACTAGAGGGCGTAAGCACAGCAACAGGCGGTCCAACTTGTTGCACAGTTTGTGCAACTGCCTTATCGCGGCGAGCAGCTGTTCGAACCGCCGCCGTGGTCTCATCAATCGACGCCTCTTCCATAACAAGGGTTCCTATATCCTCTGTAGCGTGCTTAATATGCAATGCCTCGCGTAACAATTTCGGAATATCACCATGTGACACTAATCTGTCATAATTGAATGCCTCCGTAGAAGAACGAATAAAGTCTCTCATTTCGGCTGACGCTGGGTATGTAAACAGAGTTGGAAAGAAGGATAACTCATTGTAGTTCGGATCCTCTCGCAAGGGTAAAATAGCTTTTAGAAGCGGGGGAAAGACAGAATCAGGAAAAAAATACGGACCTATAAGACATCTATACAAATAATATCCAATTATAATAAGCCCAAATATTCCATTGGTCCCCAAAATATTTGATCTTGTAAATGGCATTGATGCAAATTTAATCAAAAAGTACAGAGTATATACAAATGCCAAAATACGAAAGGCCGGCGGTTTGTGCAACAGGTCATTTGCCGAGTATGCGGCAAGGATTACAGCTACAATATAGACCAAGGCACCAAATATATAAGGCCATTGAATATTAAAAATACGCTTGCATTTTTGATAAAAGGTTTCATGCGGAATATCTTCAATTGTAAAATCCTTTACAACCGTGGCATACGTTCTCTGTACTGCAGCAATATAGGTATTGGATGACTGGTGCGGTACACGTACAATAGATGATGACAGATTATTCCATTCATTTGAATTTGTAAATTCTGTCTTACACTGGGCATTCTTATTTTTACATTGATATAGAGTATTATTAAAGTTTACGATTGTGTTATAAAAGTATGTTTTGTTTGCATCTGTATTTGGGTTGAACTTGACAATATTTGAACTGAGCTGCACGTAATTCCAGTAATTAGAATTCACCTCAATATAATTATCGACTTTTGTAAGAACAGGATTTACATTCGATGACGATTGGACAGACACATATATAATACCATCCTTCTTTACTAGTTGGGGTGGTGCGTATCCAAGAAGAGAACTCCATGTAGGAATATTTGTTTCATCGAGGGTAGGTGACCGACTAGATGAAAAATAGGACAGAGGATTCCCCCCTATCCAATTCATGCCAGCATCTAAGCCAACATTAATAGGCTTTAGAATCGAGTCTGGATTTGATATATTTATATCTTTTATTGAATTCGTTATACTATTTACAGCAGAGGATTCTGCAAATAGGTCATAACTATCTTTTACCGGCTGTAGATAACTTTTAAGAGTCAGATATCCAGGGATATACTCCATCTAGAAGTCATACCTATAATTTCGCAGCCGCTATTACGTGGCATACTTCTTACTGCCCATGCCAGATTCTATGAGGAAGAAGTTGAGATTCTCCACATAGACATCAATCGTGTAAATATAGGTCGGATTGACAGGGAGGGGGTGTACACGCACATCAAGCTGGAATCGATTAATACGACTAGAATTAATGGAGCCAGCCGGCTGCGGAGTCGGACTATGCAATTCGAAGGTATAAATAGGAATTCTACGATTGGCCCCGCCCGATAAATATCGGTAGGGTGTAATATCCGTAAAGAACTGTGTCTCCTTGTTATCCTGGATAGGATTTCCATCTGAGAGAACTCCTAAATACTGCAAGATATCGGGCTGGCCTCCAGGAATACTAACACCCGATGAATAAGGAATACCACCCGCCGGTCCCACCGTATCCTGCTTCGGTCGATTCGGCCAGTCCCACCAGTTCGTAAAATTATCGGTACGATTTCTGTAATATTTACTATCGGATCGCCTGGGAAGAAGAACAAGACGTGTAATAGGGTTGTGTATATATAGGTCGAGTAGAGTATTCGACACAATTTCATTGAAGGAGACCCGTGTGACTTCGCGCATAATATACATGAGAGGGGTGGTAGCAAAGAGTTTCTGCTCCTGTTCAGGTAAGAAGACATAGGTAGTGTGTAACATGGGGTTGAAGGACCAGCGATTCAATTCATCGGGGTTCGTATTCACGTCAGTGAGGAACTGACGGATCTGGACCGGTGCATCGGAAATATTATTATAGACCGGCTTATTCGGATTGGCCAGTACACTGGCAGGGTCTACTGAATACCCAGGAGCCATGCGAAACCCCCTTGCATCTAATGTCGTATACAGCTCTCTCGCGGGACGGAAGATAACTGTGATCGATACGGGGTATACTTGCAGGCCGACCAGAGGAAGAGCCTGACCCTCCTCCGTAAACCAGAAGGGGATCGGGACATAGACCGTTGTCGCAGGAATCGACGGGTTATTCGTCTGGGTACGGGCGGTCGTATCGGCAAAAACGGTGGGGTATTGCGGAGGAATGATAGCCGGATTTCCGTAAATTCCTTTTGCAGGGTCCGTAAGCTCAGGCACGTCACCAACAAGACGCTGCCACTTCTCATAGGCATCCTTCGGAAGATCAAGCATCGCACGGGCCATGAGATACTCGCCCGTGAATTCCTGTACCTTGTTCGGACCAACTGTCACATATACAGTGTCGATGGCCGCCGCACCCACGGCCCTAACCCACTGAAATTCACTCTCGTAGACACTCCCTTGGCCCGGATCCTGATCGATATTTTCCCCCGAAGCAGCAAGGTGCTTGCTGTAAATTGCCGGCAGTGAAAAGGAAATGAAGATATCATTTACAAGATCTCCCTTGCGATCGACCTGTGTTGTTACCTGAACCGTCTTATCGTAGGGGTAAACGGTAGGACCCTCAAACGCCTTTGTTATCGTTTCCGTCGAAAAGTGCGTGTATTTCTTAAAGGTCTTGTAAAAATAGGTCATATCTGGATTTCCAGATAAGATCACATTTTGTGTACCGTATGCAATTAACGGTAATAGACCTCCGCCAGGCATTCTTCTTTACAGCTGATTATATGATATAGCTTTATGTCTTCTATGTCTTCTGCTGTGTCCACCATGTGTCGATCAGATAGGGCGGTGTGACCATATTCGATGTATCCATCTGCTTAGAAGGACCCATGTCCATGAGAGCCAGGATCTCAGCATAACCGATCGCATAGCTGTAGTATACGACATTACTGATCCAGCCCTTCACCGGTCCTAGGATGATAAAGTTCTCACCAGGAGGAATTCCTCTGAGAGGCTGCGAGCCGCCCGAGTTATCAAAATCAGATGCCTTCGCAGCGGGAGTTGAATAGGTAGGCAGAAGATGGAGAGGCTGGTAGTTCTGATAGGCAATGGTGCCCTCGAGAACCAGCTTGTTCGCTAAGTTGCCGTTGATGTATACATTGAGAGTATTATTGGATGAAAGCACAATTGCAAGATGGAACCACTTGTTGATAGGAATTTGCTTCACGTCAATCTTGTTATACCAGCTTGCATACGAGTTCATCATGACGCGTAGGACTGCATTACCCTCCTCGTCACTTCCCACGAATACGGCCGGCCCGCAGAGAGGAAAGGGACCGGAAGCATAGCCCTTATAAAAAGCCGTGTTCCACCCAGGCGTGCCTGTGGTAGTGGGGAACGTTGTGTCCTGCACATAGAGGAAGGTGGAATAGGAGAATTCAATGCCGGTTACCTGATTCTGGGATACAGGGAGGTACTTCACGTTCGACTGACTCGTGGTGATATCCTGTATAAAACTCACGGCCGTCTGCCCTGTTACAGGATACACTACTACACGTGACCCAGTGAAGGCAAGATATGTTCTCCAAAGAACCTCAACGCCCATATAGATAATGTATATGATGGCCACGGTGACGATGCCGTAGATTATTTGTGGAAAAATATCAGATGTTGATACGTCCATTCTACATGTGCGTATCAAATTCTATGGTTGTTAAAACGTTATCAGTTATTCAACGCTAGCCGCTTACGAGCTTGCATACCCCATGCTGAGATCTATGTTGGTAGTAAACAGATTTCCAAAAATCCCCGTCGAGGATGTAGACGGGCCCGCCTGATAAATGCCCCAGATCGTATCGGGAGTCAGGGCGTAGTTATAGTAGTCGGTCGTCGAGAACACACCATTAATCTTGCCAGACGTGGAATTCTGTCTGCCCACCGTAATGGTTCCCTTTCCGTCGGTCACGCCCAGGTCATTCAGAGCAAGATACACACACGATCTGCTCAGCTTTCCATCGACGTAGACGTCGAGGGTGCGGCCATTGGCAACAACGCCAAGAAGCACCCAACGCTGGTACTCAATGCCGTTGAGGATATCGCACTTATCACTGGAAACGACGGGGCTGCCCGCAGTCTGGTTCGCGATATACCGACTGGCTGTACCGTCGTTCGGGTCCGTCGTGCTCTGGCGAATCACGAGTGTGCCGTTGAGAGGCTTGATACCGATGTAGAGCAGCGTCTTACTGGCCGACGTGATATCGAGAATATTCAGCGTCGACAGACCGGACGTCGAGGGTGTTGTGCCAAAGACACTGACCCACAGCATTACGGAATACTGGCCACCTGAAGAAAGGCCTGTGGCGGCCGGAATCTGAGCAACCGCAGATTCATTCGGGGCACTGCCGCCCGTAGCAGGAGTCGAGCTCGAAGCACCGAGAGGCTTTGCCGCATCGCACCGAACAACCCCCGATTTTAGTGCAGACTGATCAAGGACGAAGGTCGGTATAATGTTTACACTCGATGCAGTCGAGTTCGACGAATACAGGAAGGTGTATACGTAGTAAAGGATAAGGAGCAGGACTATGAAAAAGATTACACCGCCAAGAACCCCTCTAGAGTTTCTTGCATTTGCACCATAACCACTCATTCTGTAGTACGGTTAGAAAGCTAACTAACATTGCTTGCGTACACTGCAAAAGGGGTGGGAGGCTGGACGACGGGCATGCTGGAGCCAGAACCGCACGTGCCAAAGAAGCATGGTATAACAAATCCCATGTCAAAGGCAAGGTCGATGCTGTTTTGTGCATAGGGCAGGCCGGTCGAATCGACGAGACTCGCCACATCTGCCTCCACATCCTGCGATGTGCGAGACGTGAGAGTGGTCGAAAAGAGTCCAATCGTCCCACTCCAATCGGGTAAGCCGCCCGCATACCACATATCGGACTTGTATGCGGGAACCGGTGGGTACTTTAGATATACACCTGTAACAGCCTTGGCCCCGTAAAATACATCAATTCTACGTCCCTCCTGCACAATGGTTACGACCGTCCACTTCTGCAACGGAATTGCCGGAAGGGGGATGGTTTCAAAGTACATGTTTGATTCATTTGCAGTTTTAATCTTCAGAAGTGTGGGAATAAAGGGGCGATCAGACTCGGACGTGTAGCCGGATGCCCACAGTTCCACGCACGTACCCATCCATAGAAGCTTCGACAAGTAGTTCGATTGCAGGGTGCAGTTTCCACAGTCATTTTTACCGCTGCACTGGCATACATTGTAACTATAGTCATCGCATGACTGGATAAGGCGATTTGAAATGCCGGTAGCAGTGGCCACATCACAGTCGTCGACCTTCGCCACAGTTCTTGGGGCACCGTTTATATAGATAGCAAATCGCAGAGCCGACGGTGTTTTCATATTCCATGGGAGTTGTGCATTTGTCAGAACATTTGACTCTGCGGAACTTATATCGTAGACCTTTGTCGACCGAGAAGATGAGCCGATATAATTAATGGTCAAGTATGCTGCGATACCGACTATTACTATACCAATGAATACCTCCAGTATCATATCTATCATGAACAAGTATTAGATGTTGTGGAAGCAGCCACTCCAAAATTAGCAGCTGTTGTGAGTGCAAGAGGGACTCCAGCTATCTCATTGTAGGTAATAGGACGATTCCAGATAAGCAGATTCTGTACATATCCGCACTTATTCTCTCCCTTGAATGTATTCGGGAAGAATTGCTGGGGGCTGGTGTCAGAGAAGTTTAGCAGCATCTGCGGGACCTTCGTCTGCGATACCTGCACACCATTCAAATAGAGCGTGAAAGAATTCGTCTCGACAACCACTGTTACACGGAAGGGGGTGTATAGGGGTACATTTCGTATAGGAAAGCTGCTATATCTCGTAGCCGTTTTGCCACAGAAGAATGTGATGACCACGTCATTTGTCTTTGATAAGTAGCCGATCATGGAAACCGGTAAGGCGGCCATAGTGTCTTCAATCGATGTTATAGGGGCAGTCTTAATCACCCGGTAGTTGGAGGTGGGAGAAGGAGATGAGGAAACCGATGTACCCGCTGACTGACTTGAAGAAGTTACAGTACATGCTGGGGTTTTAGGAGCAAGGCCCGTCTCTCCATCGGTCGATGATCTTGGCGTAAGACTTGTCTGGGGCTGGCCCGCCTTGTAAAACAGCAGCTTATCGACGTAGGAGCTTGTCGACATATCGGTTATGTATAAATCGATAGAGAAGCTGTATTGTGTTATAAAGTCATAGGAACGTAAGGGATCCGCTAGATTTGCAGGATCTGGTACCATATCAGTAACAAGGGGTTGCGTTCCCTTATTCCAATACGTGCTGTATCCAGACGTTGTAGCAAGGGGGACTAGGCCGGTACCGCCAGGGGAGAACTGAAAGATAGGGCGTACCGTATAGTGTATAAGAACGAGCAGGAGAAAGATGACGAAGCCGTATAAGAATAAATAGAAGAGAACCTGCAGAACATAATTTCCACCGGAAGATATGCGGGGTTGCTTGGATCCGAATGCAGACATCGCAGGCATTCCAGACATTCCAGCAAGAGCAAAGGCCGGCACGCCAAAGGTCGAGGGGTTCGCTGGGGCGGGAATCGGAACGGCAGGCTTCTTAGCATTTGTCGTTGGAAAGGTGAAGGCTCTTGCGGCCTGTACTGGAGCACCCCATATGGAACTAGGTGCTGAAGGACTAGGAGCCGAGGGACTAGGAGAAGGAGCCGAGGAAGGCACAATTGCACCTAAAAGCGGAGTAGCAATGTCGCTAATAGCGTGTGTAACATATTTTTGAATAATTCCTGGTCTCCTATTCTGCGCCATCTGATGTGTGTGTAGTTCTCTTTTTTGCAGTGAACGAATTGTTCTTATACACGTAGCCAATCTTCTTATAGAACTTGCGGGTTTTCGCACTATCGCACTCCCTCAACTTCTCGCGTAAATAGCACACAAATGACACACGGCTAAAGGGTTTCTCAGCACCAAGAGTCCCCGTCTCCAAGGAATCCTTGTGAATTCTCGGCAGCGTCTTATTCTTCTCCTTATCCTCCGCTGTCTCATACAGCTCAGTGTTGCAATGCCATTGATGCACATCCATGGCTAGGAAATCGCCAGTCCGCACATTAAACCCTATACCAAACTCGGGCATGAGAGTAAACCCTCCATGGTAGTGACCACGCTCAATAACCGATAAGTTCCCGTACCCATCCTTGAAATCGCCGTCATCCTTGTGAAGAGCCGTGCGGAAATTCCGATTAATTGTCACAGAGGAAAATGCCGTATCCTGAATATGCACCATCGGCATCTGCTCCGCCGCCTTTCTCTGCAGGGCGTACTTATCCGGGACAAGGCTCTTAAAGCAGGCATCAATGGCACGAATAAACGGAAGCCCGTGCTTGTAATATTTCCAGTACCGCATCGTATAAGAAGTAATACGGCACGGCAGCTTCATAAAGGGGGTCGCATTGAAATAGCCGAGCACTGAGCTGAATACGTTATTGTTTACACGCATCTTTGACACGGATCCACGCACCGTCTCATTCGCGGACCACCCCTTAATATCGACCGGTTTCCGCTTCTTCCAGTAATTGCCCTTTACATCAATGGGTCCCGCTGCCGCTCCTCGGTTTCGCGACGGCCCCGCCGCAATCCAGAAGCCCTCCCATCCTGTCCGTATAATAGCCGGATCAAGCACCTGTTTCCGCAGTTTCGCCAGTAACTTCTTTTCCCCATTGACCATGGCGTATACATCAACATCTTCGTCGAATATTGTGTAGCCCTTTTCATCAAAGTATGTCCCTTCCTTCGCCTTTATCTCATCATTCGTCATGACCGCCTTTACAATAACCTCCTTTGCTTTCGGTTTCAGGGGGCGTGCCTTATCGTAGACAGCGAGGTCTGTGTAAATCTCTTCAGGAAATTTGGTAAGAGACATCACTTACTATTTACAAGATACATTAAAAGACCACACCCGGCTCCTCCAACCGCAATACCAGCAACGAGTCCCTGCAGACGTGACTTCCAGTCATCGGCAGAAAAGTCATCTTCCGTCCAAATGGGAGAGCGACTGCGTTCACCGAGCCGCTTCAGATAATTGAGTGACTCTTCCTCGGTAAATGTTCTCTTGTTAATACTCTTGCTTACCTCATTGTGTAATAGGAGGGTCCAGCGAAATAAGTCTTGCCGCTTGTCCAAGTGGGGGCCTATGGGATACTTCACTAGGTGCTCCGTGTAATGCACACGACAAATAGGGCAGGGGATCATGAGGGTCAGACTCTCGTAGAACTCCTTGGCGGACTTTTTATGAGCATGAGTAGGATTCGGCGGGTAGCCGAGGGCAGCAATATGGATGGTATTCCAGAAAAAGGGGCCCCATACTTCGGGAGGTATGTGCATTTCTAACCATTGTCTATGAATTTGTTAGATTTGGATTACGCATTTGTCTCCTGTCTTTTGCCTTCGACGAAGGCAAACACCAGGTCTAAACCCACCCACCCTATACCTATAGGAAATGGCTTATATGTACAGGGGCTCCCATAAAAATTTCTGTACAAATTGCGGCGGCAACGGCCACGTATTTCGCCAATGCATAGCCCCTGTTACAAGCTACGGAGTTATCATGGTTCGTTCTGCAAACCCCTTCAATCTCGAGGAGTGCCTCGTATCCTCTTCAGCCGCCGTTACTGGCATGGAACAAGAGGCACTCCAGTTCCTCCTTATTCAGAGACGGGACAGTCTCGGCTTCATTGAGCTTATTCGCGGAAGATACAAGGCCACCGATGTCGACTATATTCGCCTTCATCTCGGTGGCATCACGAAGGATGAGCAACAGAGATACCGAGACGGACCCTTCGACGTACTCTGGAACAGTATGTGGGGACTCAATCACTCGCACCTCTATAAGAATGAATTCGAGACCGCCATGGCCAAATGGGAACTCATTCACAAGGGAGTCACAGATGCAAATGGAAAGTTGTGGACGGTCGACGAGCTAATTGCATCAGCTGAGCCAGCAAAGGATACGCCCGAGTGGGGATTCCCAAAGGGTCGCCGAGATGCACAGGAAAGCGACTATATCTGTGCCATGCGTGAGATGGAAGAGGAGACCGGTGTAAAAGAAAGGGAAGTTGTCGCCATACAGAATATCGAGCCGCTGATCGAGTCATTCTTTGGCAGCAATCACGTGAATTATTGTCACAAGTATTTCATTGTCTGGGTACCGCCCTCCGTGAACATCAAGTTCAATTCCGAAAATGACCATATGCGACGCGAAATCGGCGACATCCAGTGGCTCTCGCTCGACCAGGCCTTAGCACGCATACGGCCCGAAAATATCGAGAAAAAGGAGGTGCTTTTACGCGCGGCATCGTTGTTCAGAAACCTATGTCCCTTTCCTATCCATAGATAGAATGGCGGGTGTACCTGAATCAAGTGCACTTCTCGCAACATGGAGAAGTGCAGTTGATATTAAGGATCAATATGATGCACTAGAACGTTTGTTCGAAAACAATATTTTTCCGAGGGAAGATCATCCGCTGTGGGAGTCAGAGGGTGGTCTCTATCCGGACCCTAATCTACCAAGACCCTCTTCCGAAAAAGGTAGTGAATGGAATCAATGGTATACCGAATCCCTTCAGACCCCTCCCACCGAAGATTTCCTGCCGAAATTAATGAGAAAAAGAGAATTCCTGGAAAGTCTCCAGCCGGCCATTCGTGACCTCAGCATCGACAAGTGCCGTGCAACCGAGGACTTCCAGATAACGCCGGTCCAACGCTTCGTACAACGCCTTCTCTCCCCCCGTACCCCGTACCGCTCAGCCCTCCTGTTCCACGGTGTAGGTGTTGGAAAGACGTGTGCATCCATCACCGTCGCCGAGTCCTACCTGGAAATGTACCCTGGCCAAAAAGTATGCGTGATTGCACCCCCCAACATCCAAGAAGGATTCCGTCGCACCATCTTCGACATCAACTCGCTCAAGATAGGTCAGGGCAGTATGCCGAATAGCCAAAATGGCTGCACGGGCGACGTATATCTCTCGCTCACCAATACCTTCCACGAGAAAAACCCGAAAGTGATCGAAAGCCGCGTCGACAAGATGATTAACTCCCGATATGAATTCTTCGGCTACACATCCTTTTACAATCACATCAAACGTCTCATCGAATCGTTAGAAAAACGCAAGGCAACGGAGACATTGAAGCGTGAGGTACTTCGCAATCAGTTCTCAAACCGTCTCTTCATTATTGACGAGGCTCACAATCTGCGTGATAACCCGGAAGAGACCGAAGATGATACGCGCGATGACGTGAATGAGAGCGAGACTGCTGAAGCAAAGGCCGGCAAACGCCTTACCCCTTATTTACGCGAGGTTCTCGCTGTTTGCGAGGGAATCACCCTCGTCCTCATGACAGCTACGCCGATGTACAACTCGTACATTGAGATTATCTTCTTGCTCAACCTTCTTCTGTTAAATGATAAGTTCGCCACTCTCCGCATTTCTGACGTATTTGATGTCCGCGACGGCTCCTTTACCGAGACCGGCGAACGCGTCCTCGGAAAGGTGGCCTCCTGTTACATTTCCTTCATGCGAGGAGAGAATCCTCTGTCCTTTCCTCTCCGTCTCGACCCGCCTATTGCGGCGAGGTTGCAGACGTGGCCCTCGAAAGATCCGAAGGGGGCACAGATCGATGATATCGAGCGTGTTCGCCTCGTACCCAAAGAAGGCAGTGACAAGGGTGGCCTGCCCTGCGTTCCCTGCAGCTTCTCCCCTGAGACAGAGGAGTTTTACAAGGAGGAGGCGTATCAGATCGTGAACAACGAGCAGGGTCTCGGCATTGTATCGATGGATACACTGATCCAGGGCGGCAACTGGGTGTTCCCAAATGCGGGCCTCCTTCTTCGCGAGAAGATAGGACAGCGGGGATTCGACTCCTGCTTTCAAAAGGAAAAGCGTGGGAGCCTTGTCACCTTCCGCCCTCAGGAAGATGCTACGTGGCTCTTACGGTCGGAGCTACCACGTGCGAGTGGAAAGGCCGCGGTCCTGCTCGATAGACTCGCCCAGTGCAAGGGCGTGGCCTTTGTATACAGCCGTTTCGTTCCATCAGGAGCCCTGACTCTTGCCCTCGCACTCGAGGCAAATGGATACACTCCGTGGGGAAGGGAGGGCTTCCTCGCAACGGGCATCCAGGACGATCTCGGCAGACAGTGTGCCCTGTGTCCTAGCAGAGAACGAGGCCACACCGGTCACGCATTCAAGCCGGCCAAATACATTCTCTTAACCGGTTCCCTCGAGCTTTCTCCGAACAATGCGGCGTCGATTGATGCTTGCCGCTCAACGAAGAATACCCTCGGCGAAGAGGTAAAGGTTGTCCTAGGATCCCAGGTGGCGGGCGAGGGTCTCGATTTGCGGTATATACGCGAAGTTCTCGTCTTTGACAGCTGGTACCATCTGAACAAACTGGAACAGGTAATTGGCAGAGGTATTCGTAATTGTTCGCATGCCCTGCTCGATAAGAAGATGCGGAATTGTACAGTCGTCCTCCTGGTCAACAAATACGAGTCAGATCCCGCCCTGGAAACAGTTGACATGTACTCCTATCGCATTGCCCTCGAAAAGGCGATCCAGGCAGGAAAGGTACTCCGTGTTCTCAAGGAGCACGCGATGGATTGCACACTAAACAGAGAAGCAATCGTACTCAAAGGTATTCCCAGCATTGATAGCCTCTATGACAGTCAGGGCGTAGAACGCAAGGATGTCGATATAAATGACGTGCCGTTTACGGTTATGTGCGACTGGCTCGATACGTGCGACTACGGGTGTAAAACGGGGCTCGGTACACCGATGCCGGCACCGCCGTCGCTCGATATGCAGGATATCAATACCTACGATGAATACACGGCACGCTACCATATCCATACGATTCGTGCGTATATTCAGGATATGTTGTCAGAGGGGAAATACTATGTCACCTTCGACACAATACAGCAGCAGTTCGAGACTATTCCGCGAACCCTTCTTCTTTCGATCCTAAATGATATGATCATGGAAAACACCTTCTATATCAAGACAGAACATGGATCAGGGCGGATCATTTTCCGCAACGGATACTATCTCTATCAGCCGAATGAACTGGCAGATGAGTCGATCCCTATTGCACTGCGTGTACGTCACGTGCCCATACCCCGTGATGTATTCAAGCCGCTGCAATATGAACAGAAAAAGGAGGAGGTTTCGACTGCTGTTGGAGCCCAGGCATATTCGATTCTAGCTCCTGCCGACGATACAAGCGAGGCATTGTGGGAGGAAGTCAAAGAGTGGACATCTGAGATGGAGGAGGGGGATGCCAGCACGGAACGGGTTCCTGCCCAAGTACTGGAACAACTCCGCGAGTTGAAGGCCAGTAGCGGAATATTCGAAGGGCAAAAGGAGAGATTTGAAAATATACTCTGGCTGTACATATCGGTTGTAGGGAACGAGGGGCTCAGAAAGAAGTATGCGGCCGTTGTAAGAAAGTACGTATGGGATGAGTATATAACCACGGCGAAAAAGAGGGAGCTGCTCGCAGGCTTTTCGGCGGATCCCTCTCTCGAGGAAGTGGCGAGTGATTCCTATTGGACCTTTGAGGGAAGCAAGTATTTACGTATTCTAAACTCAGAGACAAATGTCCTTGAGTACTTATGTGCAGATGGAGGGAAGTATACTCTTTGCACACCCGCTGTTGTATCAGTTCTGGCGAGAGAAAGAGGGCGAGACCCCCTGTTACAAAGGCCTATCAATTCGACCACCACGGGAATTAACTATGGCTTCCTAATTTTCAGCCCGAAGAAGAAGGCACTGGTCTTCAAGAAGGGGAAGCCGCCGGCCGTTGGCGGGAAAGTACAGAGAGGTGCGGAATGTGCAAACAATAGTTCCACGAGCACAGAGATTGAGGCGTTAAAGGAGTATGGAATGATCTTGCGGAGAGAAGGGCTTTCGGATATGGGTCTGCACGCAGAGGAACTGGTGAGAGATGGGAGACGCATTCAAAATAGTTTACGCATATGTACAGTTGTAGATCTCACTCTTCGCATGATGGATGCCCTGGGAGTGCAGGGCAAACGGTGGTTCTATAGAAGTATTGAGGCTCACCTGTTCAATCATCCGCTGAGATAATGCATAAGGCATACGCCATAAGGCGGGTGTCTAAAAATGAAATCGGATACCTTCGTTAGAGAAGGTCCAATGGAACAGGATGCTATCTTCGAGGAAAAGGTTGCTCTTTCGCCGAAGGACATGACGAATGAGGTCCTGTCGTTCGATGATATTCTTATGAGAAAGATGAGACGGCAGATTGAGGGAAAGTGCACGAAGCACGGCTTTCTTATCCCGAATTCCTTGAAGCTTCTGAGCCGTTCGTACGGATACATGGAGAAGGGGACCTTTACGGCGGATTGTATGTACTATATCAAGGCCCAGGGGCGAGTGTATAATCCGCCGAATGGCACAGTCGTGGAGGGGGAGGTTGTGAGAAAGTCGAAGGCTGGCTTGTACATTGTAATAGAGAATGCGGTGCATGTGATGGTAGTGAGAGATCTGCACATTGGCAATAAGGAGTTTGATTCTGTGGAGCTGGGGGATCGCATCCGAGTGGAGATCAAGAAGTCTCGGTTCCAGATCAATGATCCGCATATCCTGAGTATTGGTCAGTTCCTTGCTCGCATTGGCGAAGCGAAGGTAGAGACTGTTGCAAACGGAGTTACTGTTGCAAACGGAGTGACTGTTGCAAACGGAGTGACTGTTGCAAACGAAGTGGCTGTTACAAACGAAGTTGCCGCTGTAGCTGAAGAGGTTGTAGAAGACGTAGAGGGCGAAGAGGTAGGTGAAGAGGTAGAGGAGAACGAAGAGGTAGTTGCAGAGGTCAAAGCAAATGCCTTCGCAGCTCCCCCTCCCACCGATGAGGTTATCTCCCTTTGAGCTACCGCGTACTTCTCCCCGAAAAAGGAGGTCCAACAAAATAAGATATGAACGCAGAACCTATCTGTGACTTTGAATGCAGAAAGAGAATGTTTGAAGAAATAAAAAAATTTAACCGCACCGAGCAAGAAGAACTCTTCCGCATATTAAAACGCGAGAATGAGGAAATGAGCGAGAATAGAAATGGCATCTTTTTTGACCTAGTTGCCCTCAAGGATTCAACTGTACTGAAGATACGTGAATGGATTACCTTCTGCAAGAAAAACACAACGGAGTTTGAGGAAAGAGAAAAAGAGATTAGCATGCTAACTCAAGAAAATCCGGGCATTTCTTATTAAGCTAGGCCTTGTGGCCTAAGACTCAGTCGACTAGGCCTTGTGGCCTAAGACTCCGTCTGAGCGTAGCGTGCCCGCGTGGCCTAAGACTCCGTCTGAGCGTAGCGTGCCCGCGTGGCCTAAGACTCACCCGCGACTACATACTAATATGGAGGTTCTGCTGCAAGAAATATCTGAAAATCCGTCTAAAAGTATGTGTGTACCCACTTTTACACGGAATCAAATCATCCTGAATCCCAAGGACAGCCTCTGGGGCGGAGAGCTTCGCAAACTACTTCCTGCCAAGCTCATTACGGCATTCCTCTATGCCAAGGATCCACTCATGGTCCTTGCTGGACAAGCCTATGTATCCTCCCAGGTACGCGACAAGGGCTTCGAGATACAGGAAAAGGCAAGCACTTCCATCCGAGGAAACCGAAAGCTGACCAAGGCAAACATGTCAGATGCCCTCAGTGCAATGGCCCCGACACTTGAGCAGACCAAGCGTACTGCTCACATCCTCTACGAACTGTACGAGGTGCAGACGGTCTGCTTTGACGCTGAGGCAAAGACTCTCTGGACGGTTCCAGAGGATCTACGCAGATGGTCCTTCGCACCCAATTCCACTCTCTGGATTGATTCCAGATGCGAGCACATGCTCGACTGGTCCGCTGACGGTGCAAAAGAGATTGCCATCGGCCAGTGGCTTTCCGATAGAGATATGGACGGCTGGACTATCGACTGGCCCGTCGCCGAGGGTTCCTACGAGGATATCAAGCAGAAGCTCAGTTCACGCAACGTGACGCCGAGGACCGGTGGAGCACGTCCCAAGAAGGAGGATTGGGCAAAAGCGTTGGGCAAGTGCGAGGCCATTGAATATTTACTAGGACAAGAGTAAGGTAGTATAAAGTTGATGAGGGAATAAAGCTTTTCATAAGGTCACATAGTAGAATGGAGCTGCATCCGGAAGAAATATCCAAGGTAAAGGATATTCTTTCCACCTGGCTCGCCAACGATGCAATGGAACTAGAATCCACTGTAACATCCCAGGTAAATGCCACCACCTTCATGGAGGTAGCCCAGCGGCTGACTTCCAAAGGATACACGGCTCTTCCACAAGAGGATCATATTAAAGTAATTACGCCCGAGCAAATGCGGTTTACGATTGTCGGTATTTCGTCGATTGAAGAGTACTGCCGAACCGACTCCATGGAAACGGCCCCCTTCGAGGTCATTATCAAGGATCGCACTGGCAAGGAAGACACCGTAGATATTGACGAGTACGGGATTCGCGTGAAGGTTCGTCGTGAACTGCCTCTTTCCAATACCGACGTGGACGTGAAAGCTATGTTAAAGGGTTGGGCGGGGAAACGGAAGGCGTTCCGTATCTTGCGTCGCTGGACCTTTGTCGGCGAGGGGCTCCGTTACGATCTCAGCATGGTCCGCAGTACCCCCATGAAACGCGGCCAATTCGACTGGCAGACGTCCTTCAAGCAGCGTGATTTGACAAAGTACGAGCCGACCTACGAGATCGAAGTCGAGCTGATGCGGCCCGCGACTCCGCAGACCGACCCCGTTCCTTTCATGAAAACCCTGGTGCGTGGAATGGGCGAGGTCCTGCGCGGAATGCAGAAGCACCACCTCATCCTACGCAAGTCGAAGGCTCGTGCCGTGATAGAGGCATACCGTTCCCTGACCGGCACCGACCGATTCCGTGGCGTAGCCCCTATTACAATGATCCTCGACAATATGCGAAAGGATCGGGTTGGGAAAGTCCCCAACATTCGTGACGGGTACAACGTGACCGACAAGGCCGATGGTACTCGCATGATGGGCTTCACGTCAGGTAAGGGAGAACTCTATATGCTCGACATGACCTTCAATGTGTATAGAACTGGCCTCACCGATCAGACGCTGAACAATTCGCTCATGGACGGCGAGTATGTTACACGCGACATCGACGGAAATCCGATCATGCAGTTTATCCTCTTCGACGCCTACATGGTAAACGGAGCCGATGTTACCCAGAAGCCCTTTGCCGGGGACGATGGGCGTCATGCCCTCCTGCAGAAGTGGGTGTCCGCCTGGAATTCGGGCGGCGGGCCTGACGTTGCGGCAGGAATCACGGAGAAGTCAAAGATCCTCGTATCAATGAAGACGTTTAAGTTTGCGGCCCCTGGAGACAAGGAGATCTTCGAACGCTGCAAGGAAGTGCTGGATACAAAGACTGGCTACCACACGGACGGTCTCATCTTAACGCCTAACAAGGACCCCATTCCCCAACGCCCTGGCGTGGCCTTCCACGCCCAGCTCAAGTGGAAGCCGGCCGACGAGAATACGGTCGACTTCTTGTGCGTCGTTGAGAAGGTGGCCGGTTCTGCAACAGAGGATGAGATTACCACGACAGTTCTCCCCTCGGGCGAATTCGTCCAGTTCAAGACCCTGCGTCTCTTCGTCGGCAGTGACCTCGACCCTGCCTATGAGAATCCCCGTGGAACCATCCTGTTCCAGCAGCCCCTCCCCGTGGCTGCCCCCACCAAGCGAGGCACGGGAGTCAAAGTACCGTATAAGCCGGTTCTCTTTGATCCGAGGGAGATCCCTGATACGATGGCTGCCGTCTCCTACATTCGTACGGAGACCGACCCGGCCACCGACGACACGATCATCCGCTGCGAGAATGACGGCGATCCGATCCAGGACAGAAGTATCCTCGAGATGCGGTATGATCCGTCGAAGGAGCCTGGGTGGAGATGGATCCCCATGCGTGTCCGCTATGACAAGACCGAGAGATACCAGAAGGCGTTGAAGACAGGGAATTACGGCGGCACGATGAACAAGGACACATCTGCCGAGGGGGTGTGGAACAGTATTCACGAACCTGTTACACGGAGCATGATACGGACGGGGGTTGAGCAGCCTTCGGCGGATGAGGCGAGGGCCTTCTCCCAGAATTCGGGGATAACGAGAGTCTATTATGACAGAGATAGAAGCGGGCCGAAGCAGGACCTGCTCAGTGTGCAGGGTCTCCGGGCCTTTCACAACCGCTTCATTAAGGAGAACATTCTCCTAGCCACGGGCCTGAAGGGGGGTAAAAAGACTATTATGGATCTGGCGTGCGGCCAGGGCGGCGACCTTGTCAAGTGGATTCGTGAGGATGTTGGCTTTGTATTCGGAGTCGATATTGCTGGTGAGGGTATTCGCGATCCAAAGAATGGTATCTACAGACGCTACCTCAATCAGGTCATGGAGAATGGTGGCTATGATTCTATTGGTACCATGGTGTTTGCAATTGGTTCATCGTCCAAGAACATTGCGAGTGGTGAGGCGGGTGCTACACCTGAGGAGGCAGATATCATGCGGAGCGTGCTGGGCCGTGTAAATCCCAATGGCCCGGTGCCGCCGTTCGTGTTAGACAAGGCGGCGGGGCGGCTGCGAGAGGGGGCTGATTGCATTTCAATCATGTTTGCCCTGCACTACTTCTTCGAGTCCGAGGCCACCTTGGCGGGTCTGATGCGGAATGTGAGTGAGACACTGAAGGTGGGCGGGCTGTTCATTGGCTGCTGCTTTGATGGGCAGGAGGTATTCAATAGTCTGCGGACTCTGCCTGAGGGAGGCACCAAGGTTGGCCAGGATGGATCAGCGGAGATCTGGAAGATCAAGAAGATGTACCCGAATACCTTCTTGGGACGCGAGGATCTTGGACTTCCTATTGAGGTCGAGTTTATCAGTATTGGATCTGCACAGGTGGAGTACCTCATGAACTTCGAGCTGCTGAATGACAAGATGAATGAGATTGGCTGCTACTTGCTAGACAAGAAGGAGTGTGCAGACCTGGGCCTGCCGTATGAGCGGAGCACGGCGATGTTTTCAGACACGTATGACGTGGCTAAGAAGCAAAAGCAGGTGTTTGCTATGTCGCCGGCAGTGCGTGAGTATTCGTTCTATAACAGATGGTTCATCTTCAAGAGAAAGAGCACGAGTCGGCTGGGCGAGATTAGGGAGGTGGCTTCTAGTTCCACGTCGCCTACTGTGGCGGCCTCTAGTTCCACGTCGGCTTCTAGTTCCACGTCGGCTCCTGCTCCTAGTTCCACGTCGGCTCCTGCTTCTAGTTCCACGTCGGCTTCTAGTTCCACGTCGGCTCCTACCCTTGCTGGAACCAAGATGAAGTACCAAGCGAGCCAGCTTATCCAATTCTATATCGACTCGCCCCTAACCGATAAACTCACCGTCGGCGACGTGGAAGCCATTCGCTGGCTCGGCCCCTACTCACACGTCCCAATTAAGGACGACGAAGGCGTAGTATATCCCAGCATTGATCACTACATGGCAGGCATGTTATACAAGGTGGCGACGAACAAGCCCCACCTTGCCCTGAGCCTCTTCTCCACTGAACAAGGCGATATTCATAAGGAGTACCTGACCGAACGTGCGAGAAAGCTGCAAACTGTCAAGGCAAAGAACCCGAAGGCCGAACCAACTCTGTCAAAGGTGGATGAGTATGCCCTCATCAAGAAGGAGATAGGGAAGATAAACGAGAAGATATCAATGACCGATGACGGTCTCTATTCCTTCAAGAATATCCAGTTCGACGAGGGGAAGTGGCTCTCCCTCCGTGGCGATCTGCTGAAGGCTGCAATGAAGCAACGGTGGGATATCGATCCCATCCTGCGGAAAACGGTGGAGTCTGCTCGCGACAAGGCCAAGATTCTTGTCTACTACACTGGCGAGAACAGTGGCTCCTACCTCGGTGCTACGTATCGCAGTGCAACAAAGACACTCGACGGCCAAAATGCATACGGCCTCGAGCTCATGAGACTGGGTGGGTTCCGTGGCTTGTAGGTATAAGGCATAAGGCATAACCCGTAAGGCATACACCGCAAGGCCTAAGATTATAGTATATATATAGATAGAGTATGAAGCTCATCTATATATATTTTCTTTTCATACTGTCATCCACCTGGACCCATGGTCTTTCTGAACCAACATGTGCAGTCATTCCAGTAAGTCCAGGCAGTCCAGTAACATATGAACGACATCTACTTCTAAATGGGGTCGCCGATACATCCACATCAACCCAATCAAAAACATCTACCCGCACCACAACGGGTACGAAGACAGCCGTCGCTTCCCAGATGCCAAGTCTATCACTGATACAGTCACGCACTCCTCGAGTCACTGCCTTGACCACACAATCGTCATCTTCCTCCAAAACATCCACAGGCACGCCCGCCTTATCCGTCTCCTCGAGAGGGTCACACACAACAACCGGCTCCACCACCTCCTCCAAGACAATCACATCGACGAAAACCGTATCCGCCTCAGGAACCGGATCAAAAACATCCTCCTCCTCGCCCACAGGAACCGCATGTCAGAGATCCTCTCGCACATCGACGAGCAGCCCCTCTTTTTCGAGATCATCCCCACCCTCGAGGACCCAGTCTGCTAGCCCTACAATAAGTCGTTCATCAAAGCTATCCTCTACTATGGTAAGAACCATAACGCCTACCCGATGCCCTGCAACCTCTAAAACCAGCAGTGGAACAACGAGTCACTCTCGCTCCGCCAGTCAAAGCAAGACATCCTCCACCAGTGGCACACCCACGCGATCTATGGCACCTAGTAAAACGACATCTTTCTCCGCCCAGGGTTCTCCCACGATACGCACAAGTCCGACTGGCACAAAGACGTTAGCAGGAACACGAACCTCCTCTGCCTCTGCAAATACTACAAACACAAACACCGCCACCAAGACAACCACTTCCTCGAGGACAATGACCTCCTCGATACAAGTATCAGGCAGCGAAACGTCTACGCCAACCATCTCCCTGACAACAACCACCAGTAAAACATCGACGGCGTCCGTAACAGACTCGCCCTCTACCAAGCTGACTCGCTCACCCAGCACATCCCGCACCCAACGCGTATCAATATCCTCCTCTCCCTCTCTGACCCAGACCACGACCGGTTCGACAAATACCACAGGCTCAGCAACCGTCTCTCGTGCCCCCAGGCCAACCCTGTCAAGTACAAGTTCTCCCTCCTCCACGCGATCTGCTGCAGAATCGAAAACAAGTACCCAGAGCACTACCCAGACAAGCTCCCTCAGCTCGTCGAAAACGGTATCGGCCACGCCCCTGCAAACAGGAACGCCGCCCATAACCTCCTCTGCAAAAGGCACACCCACTGTTACACAGAGTACTACTGTGTCGAAGACACCCTCGCAGAGCACAACGGTGTCCAGATCGCCAGTTACCTCTTCTTCCGTGTCCACGACATATTCGTATTCACAGATGGTCACGTGGACATCCACGCGCACCCTTCTTTTAACACGAACCCAGAGCATTACAACGATTCGCACATACAGTGTTACAGGATCTGGGTCCGTGTCTGGAACGCCGAGTGGTCAGCCAACCGTCACCTATGTGACTTACAGCGGTTCGCCTACCGAATGCACAACTGTCTCCGTATCAGTCTCTCCATCGGAAACAGCCTCCTCACTCGAAACGCCCAGCAGTAGCTTCTCGGCCTCGACGACAACGACGCCCAGTGACTCGGCGAGCGTATCGGCTTCTTCCACGCCAACTGGTTATGGGAGCCGTTCTGAGACCGTATCGGCGACATCTCTCCTTACAGGATCCACGTCTCCTTCGACATCCAAATCAGGAACGCCTCGTCGCAGCGACTCGAGAAGCCCCCTGACCTCCAAATCTGTAACGCAGACGATTAGTGTGTCAAGGACATCCACACCATCTGGTATAACAAGTGTCTCACCCACGACAAGTGTTCAGAGTAATTCTGCATCGACATCGGTAACGGGATCGACAACACGATCTATCAGTGGATCTGGTACGGGCTGTCCTTCAACCAGTGGATCTGTGAGTGGATCGGTATCTGGCTCCACAACGAGAACGGCGAGTGGATCTGTCAGTGGAAGCAGTCTCCAATCAGAGACACCGAGGGCAAGTCAGTCTACATCTGTATGTGGTTCAACGACTAGCAGCCAATCTGTCAGTGGGTCTGCATCTGGATCCCTATTCGGTTCTATCACAAGATCTACGGGGGAATCTGTATCTGGATCCCCTGCTCTGTCGCCAACAAGCACCATAACCCGCACATCGTCGCTCACAGGAGTGGCGACTCCAACAGAGACAACGAGGCCAAGCCAGTCTACATCTGTAAGTGCTTCAACGACTAGCAGCCAATCTGTCAGTGGGTCTGCAAGTGGATCCCTATTCGGTTCTATCACAAGATCTACGGGGGAATCTGTATCTGGATCCCCTGCTCTGTCGCCAACAAGCACCATAACCCGCACATCGTCGCTCACAGGAGCGGGAACAGTAACATATGCTTCCACCCTATCCCCTTCCGCATCTGGGTCCACGGCGAGTCCGACCGCAGAACCCACTGTTACACCAACTCAGCCAGACACAATCACCTCATCCCCAACTTCTACGACAAGTGTTACAGGGTCTGCGAGTATATACTCTGCTAGTCCCCTTAGCACGGCGAGTACAACTGGCTCGCCCTACACCATATCTGCAACAGGGGTGATATCAAGTTCTGGGGTAGCGAGTTCCTCTGCTTCTCCTCCTGGAAGTGTGTCGGTACTTGCGTCGACAACTGTTATTCAGAGTGGTTCAGCGAGTGGTTGCTCCTCTGGCACGGGGGCGACCACGAGTCCTCGTCTGTCGACTACTGTCAGTGAAACAAAATCGGCCAGCGTATCTACCAGTGGATCTAAGTCAGCAGTTAGTGGAACTTCCGTGGGAACGGGTAGTTCTACGGGGATACTGAGTACAAGCCCGTCGGTCTCTGCGGCTATAAGTGGAAGCATATCAGCGAGCCTATGGGCTACACAGAGTGCTGCTCTCAGTATTACCTCTTCGCCCTCCCCTAGAACCTACTCTGCTACAACGTCTCCTTCTAGCTCGCAGGCTACGGTCTCCTCTTCTGGAATAGGGTCAGTATCGATTGTACCGTCAAGCACCAGGAGCCCGTGTGGGTCGAGTACAGGCTTTACAAAATCGGTCAGTGGATCCGTAAGTGGTCTCGCCTCGCCTACCATGAATATGACCCCCTCTCTCGCTACGCGAAGCCAAAGCACAAGTGTATCGATCTGCTCGTCCGCCACATTTACACGCTCAGGTATCACTCTTACTCCATCCCCTGTAGCAACTACGCAATATGCAACAAGGTCTGTGAACAGTTTCACCACCTCTTTTACTGGAAGTGTATCAACGACCCTTACCGTAACAATAACACGGACGCCGATCCCTACGACGCAAATAGCTAGTAAGTCAGTTTCGCCAACGACAAGTATAACACGTTCCATTATGACCCTTTCTGTAAGCACTACGCTAAGCCGCACGGTAAGTGTAAGCATCACACGAAGTCCGAGCCCGATTGCTACCAGTCGGCCGAATACTCGATCGGTCAGTCCAACTGTTTCTCTTAGTATAACACGGTGCGGAACTGGGTCGCAGAGTCCATTTGCTACAACGCAGCCGTTTACCAAGTCTGTTAGCCCCACGGTATCGGTAACTCGTACACGTTCTCTTACGGTAACTCCCTCGTCCCGTGGTACGGTCCCTGAATCTATGTTCGCCACTCGATCTGTATCAGTGACAGTAACACGAAGCGTATCTGGCAGTATTACACGGTCTGTAACGATTACAAGAAGTAGATCAGGAGTTCCCACAACGCAGCCGTTTACCAAGTCAATAAGTCCCACTGTATCACTAACTCGTACACGTTCTCTTACGGTAACTCCCTCGCCCCGCTATACGGTCCCCGAATCTATGTTCGCCACTCGATCTGTATCAGTGACAGTAACACGAAGCGTATCTGGCAGTATTACACGCTCTGTAACGATTACAAGAAGTAGGTCAGGAGTTCCCACAACACAGCCGTTTACACGGTCTATCAGCCCCACGGTATCACTAACTCGTACACGTTCCCTTACAGTATCTCCCTCGCCACGTGGTACGGTCCCCGAATCTATGTTCGCCACTCGGTCTGTATCAGTAACTGTAAGTCGGTCTGCAATCCCTACAACACGGCCTTTTACACTGTCAGTGAGCCCAACCGTATCGCTAACGCTTACTCGCTCTGTAACAAGGAGCCCCTCAGCCCCGTATACGGTTCCTGCATCTGCATTAGGCACTCGATCTGGATCAGTTACAGGGTCGAGAACGGTGTCTGTCAGTATTACACGGTCTGTATCTGTCACGATAACGAGGTCAGGAGTTCCCACGACACAGCCGTTTACCAAGTCAATCAGTCCCACTGTTTCCCTGACCCGCACACGTTCCCTTACGGTGACTCCTTCGCCGCAGTATACGGTTCCTGCGTCTGCATTAGGCACTCGATCTGGATCAGTTACAGGGTCGAGAACGGTATCTGTCAGTATTACACGGTCTGTAACGATTACAAGAAGTAGGTCAGGAGTTCCCACAACACAGCCGTTTACTCGGACACCTAGTGTCACACTCAGTAGATCGAGGTCGCCCACTACAAGTGCCACAATAACACTATCTGTGACACGATCACGCTCGATAACCGTAAGCTCCACGAATAGGACAAAGTAAAAGTTGACAGATGATATTTAAAAGAAAGGAGTTATATGGAACTCAAGGGGACTCCCCTGCAACCATGGATGAGCCTTGCTCGTATACATCGGCATGAACGTGATAATCATATTCATTTCGACGAACCTACCCACATATATACAGTGAACGGAACCTCTAAGGGATATTGTTCGATTACTAAATTTCACCATGAGTTCTTTGGCCACTTCGACCCCGATCAAGTCATTTCCAATATGATGCGATCAAAGAAATGGCCGCAGAGTCAGTGGTTCGGTATGACTCCCCAGGAGATCAAGGATGCGTGGGCAGCCAATGGAAAAGAGGCGAGCGAGGCTGGCACCGCCATTCACTTGGCCATTGAGATGCATATGAACGGCCACGTCGACATTCCACAGTCTATTACAAGTTCTGTGGAATGGACATATTTCCAGAAGTACTGGACAAAAGATTCGCGTCGCTGGGAGCCGTGGCGGACCGAGTGGGAAATCTGGGACGAGCCCCTTCTCCTTGCCGGCTCCGTTGATATGGTCTTCAAGAGCCTCACAGATAATACCTATGCGATTTACGACTGGAAGCGGGCAAAGGAGATTAAGATGGAGAACTCCTTCCAAACAGGCCTCGGTCCTCTGAGCCATTTCCCTGACTGCAATTACTGGCAGTACACCCTACAGCTGAACTTATACAGGTGGATTCTCGAGAAGAACTATGGGCTTGTTATCACTGAACTTGCCCTCGTGGTTCTGCACCCGAATAATACCACTTTCAAACGATTCGTGCTGCCTATTCTGCACGAGGAGATTGAGGACTTGATGGAGTGCAGAAGAGCTGCGTTGAAGAGGGGGAAGAGTGAGATTGCGTATTGGGCAGAGTAAGCGGCAGAGTAAGCAATACACTTATATACTTACACCCAAATATTAAACTCGATTGACACAGTACCCGAATTAGTCATTGCATAATATCCACCACTATTCATGGTAACAAATACAGCTCCATTTGTAACATCATCGACCGCAAGTCTATACGTAATAGATGTATACGGGACCACGAAGATAGTTTTCGCCCAGTTTCCAGAAACAACAACTGTTCCACTTACTGGAATTAGATAAGGTGCCATGGTACCCACATTTGGTGACCAAAGTCCTCCAGTATAAAATGGATTTTTTCCAGCGGCAGTGTTAAAGGAAATCCCAGTAGGCAGTTGGAACAGATAATCGCCAGATCCTGCCGCTGATCCAGGGTAACCAACCTGCAATTTAATACGCCGCGTATCACCAAGTGTAAGACTTGTAGTTTGATCTACCGTTCGTGTTCCTGTTACTGGATTTGTAGTTACGGCTGTTATAAGAACCGGCGAAGTCACGACACTCGTTCCTATAGGTCCTGCAGGTCCTTGCGAACCCACTGACCCCTGTGGACCCGTAGGTCCACCAGCAGGTCCCACAGGTCCCGCAGGGCCCGTCGGCCCACCAGGGATCCCATTCGGACCCGTGGGACCAACAAGACCCGCCAATTCAATCGCATAAATAGTCGGACCACTTGCTTCACCAAAGCTAAAATTACCATTATCATATGCACCAGCAACTCCCTTGCAAGAATAGGTATAGGTTCCAGCCGTGGGTGTATCAATAAATGTAAGGCAAAAGGGAATATTTGCATTTCCTGCAGATGACGCAGGCTCAGCCTGTATAATTTGACCAATTGGAGTAGAATTACGATATAACTGAACACGTAGCCAAGCTGCAGCGGCAGACGGATTAAAATCAACAGCACACTGAATCTGTACGGGATTTCCCTTCGTGGTTATATCGACGGAAGCAATTGTAAAAGGGAATGCGGTACCATTCGTAATACTAACCTGCGCAGGAGTATTCTGGGCATAGTTCACCGCCGACGAAACGATGTACGGGGCATTCCCCGCAATTACCTGAATATCTACCCACGGCACATTGTTAGCCATCACAAAATCAGCATTTCCACCCAGCTGGACTAAAGTTCCTTGCGAGTTTCCAAGCACTGCAAAAATAATATTCGTCACGGTCGTAGTACTTATGACAGCGTTGCATATTCCGCCGGCACTTGACGTCCCACCATCCGAAGGAGGATAGCCACCCTGAATCGAGCCAATCGCAGCAGAGCTTGTCAGATTGTAAAAGCCAAAGGTAGGGCGTGCTGTTCCACTTACCCACGTCGGCACAGCTCCCAGAAGTCTATACGTCCTATTCGCCGCCAACGTAATCACACCCGAAACAGTGTTCAGAGAAATATCAGTGCTAAAGGATGTGTTTACAGTGTTGATGGGGATTGTAAAAGGGTATGTCGTGCTCGACGTAAGACTGAGGCCGCCCACGGCAGTATTCGTGCTGGCCCTGAGAAAACTGGCAATGACACCAGGGCCCTGTGCCCCCGTATAGCCCGTCGATCCTGTCGAGCCTGTGCGCCCTGTCGGCCCCGTATCACCCGCAGGACCCCTCGGCCCTGTTCCAGGCGGCCCCGTCTGACCTGTTACACCCTGCGGTCCAATCGGACCGCCGGATGGACCTGTCGGTCCTGCAGGACCCACAAACTCGGCAAGTGAGTATCCAGTGTATCGAGTCGCAATGTCACGAAGAATCGTCAATTCACTCGATTCCATCTATATGTAAGTATCAAAGTTAAGCAACCCAGATTAACGTTGATATGTACGTACGAAGGTACAAAGGTACAAAGGTACAAAGGTAAATTACGTCAGACGGATAGGATTCCCCGCCTTTTGTAAGCCCTTTTTCATTGCTTCTGGGAGATCATTGTAGGGTATTGCTACAATTTTATCCGGCGATCTAGAGATGAAGCCAATCGTACTATCAGGTAACTTCGCTGACACAACACAGTCTGTAAATCCCCTCATCAAGCCCCTCCCTCCAAGAATACTGGGCATTAATGAGTCAGGCTCGTAGTCAAGCTGACATATTGACAGGCGTAGCTTCGGTATCAAGGCATTAATGGCCTCCTTCGTGAGCAAGGGGTCAGAAACCCCTGTATCAACGCCCAGCTCAAGATACCCGTCTCTCACGGTACCCTCGAACTGCGGCAAGAAGAAATAATTCGCCGACTTCGGTCCCATATATAAACGAAGTTCTTCAGGCATTGCTTCGGACTCTTCTTGCCCTTGGCTAGACCAGCTAAACTCCTCCATAAATTTCGGCGTCTCCACCTTCTTTTTCATCCAGTCCATACGCAATAGTTCTGACCACTGCGGAAGATATTCAGGCACAATATATGAATCACCGCTTCTAAACGGAGCACGCAGAGTGACATATTGACGCACCCGCTGCATCAGAAGCTCCCTCCTTTTAATGGGGAATCGCACCAACTCCTCAATAAGCTTCTTGACCATAAACCCGTTCGCCGCCACGGATGTTCTCCCAACCGTATACTCCTTCGGCACGTGGATAAGACATTCTGACGATTCCTGTTTCCACACACACTTATTGTTACACGAGTCGGCATCCTGTAAGATTCGGCAATCCATCCGCTTCAACGTCGGCTTCACTCCCACCTGCGGTATACTAGAATCGAGCCACCCAAGCACCGTCCTTCCAATCTTTATAAACAGCCGCATTCTCTTCTCAGCTACCGAAAGGTTCAGATTCAGATTTCCATCCCTGTCATAGAGGATTTCATTGATCTCCTTTACTACACTCCCCTCGACAGTCGCCAGCCAGTTCGAGAAGGTGTAGCGAACATGCTGGTATATCTCCTCGAAATCCTTCGAGTCCATAAAGGTCTGCACCGCTTTCGTATCGGCCTCATATACGATAGCCGAGTCTACCATCCACGATAACTCCTGCCCCTTCTCTACACCCGTTTCTCCCATTCCATCAGACCGCACCACAGGAACAAAAAGTCCACCCCTCAAATGCAAGGCATATAGATCAGGAAATAAAGCAGCAGTCTTATCAAGGCGAAAAATCTTGGACCGTTCGTACATAGGCCGCACCGTCGCAGGAAGTCTGTCAAAGAGTGGGTCCAGTTTCTTATAAAATGCCTCCACCACATCGGCCTTCGCAAGCTTTCGCATGAAATGCCTCCACGTCATTTCGATCGTCGTGTCAGGATATACACTGCCGTCGTCGACAACCGGCAAGTAAATAAAGGAACCATTCTCCTCAAAGAGAACCGCCGATACGTGATTATAAGAGTCGCGTAAAATGGCATATACGTCTGCACCGGGCTGCTGCTGCATCTGCAGTGACATTGCCTCAGAGAGAGGAATCAGTGTCGACGACTCCACGTGGGGAGAATCGGTGTAGACGCCGAGACCAGTCGACCCGCATTTGGAATAGAATTCATCCGCCCGCTGCTTTACGGGCAGCGGCCAGTCGGCATAGGTTCTGCGAGAGAAGATCATCGTAGTATAATGCTCATTTTTCTTCACATCGTTATGACTGTAAAAGATGGGCTCCCAGATTCCTGACTGCTTGTAATGCAGAAGAAAGCCGACATCGCACACCTCGGCCATCTTTCTCGACACGCCATAGGGGGGACACTTCACTTGCAAGGCCCCCTTCTCATCGATTTCGAGAATAATAAACAGAACCCCATTGGAAACAATATTCGACCCCTCCTTCCATGTCATGACATTGGGAAGGGTGAAGAGAGAATAGTACTGGCGACACTCCTTTAACACCGATCGATCGAACAGCTTTCCTTGTGCATCATCCTGTACGTAGGATCCGAAGGCCTTGTACTCCTCAAAGGCCTTGGGTCCTTTCAGTGCCAAGTAGCCTTTCACTGCACGGAGAGCTGCTTCCTTGTAGAGGCCTTCTGGATTAAATACTGTTTTGATACCCAGTTGCTTTATGAATTTTATGAGTATTCCCTTATTTTGACTTAGCGGCAGTGTCTCGCTTATTTCATATCCAGGATTATAAAACTCGAAGAGAAAGTTGCCATAATTGAGCGACATGAATATGCGAGGAGTAATCACCTCGTATAGACGTTCCTTCAGTTGGTCAGCTCCCGTATATCCGTAAAAGGGGGCTACTGCAGCAAAGAAGGAATCGGCCTCGTACTTCTGGCGGTTCTCGACGGCTACACGGAAGAAGCCTGAGACGCTAGGCTCTCTCGTGGTATTGTCCAGAATAATCTTCCAGAAGGTGTGGTCCTGCTTCACTAGCTCTGGGTTTCTGAAATATGCATCGGCTGCCGCGGGCAGCATTCCTATCTGGGGCCCGTGTCCTGGCGTATATTCGAGGGGTAGCTTATCGGGTCCTGTGATATATACATTCTTCAGGCTCGAGATTCTCCCCTGATAATTGTATGTCATAGGACCACTATCAGATAGGACAGGGGCGTCCTCGGGTCCTTCTGTAACGAAGGCAGGATTGGTCGTAAAGATCGGCTTATCCTTTATGAAGCAGCAGGGTAGGTGAAAGCCCTTGGGATGCGTAGGATTTCCCTTGCCGAGGAAGCCGATGTAGGCGTGGGATTTGGGAAGAGTCCGCTGAATAACACTTTCTCCCTGACTGATCTTGTCACGCTTCATAACAGGACCACGCTTGCAGAAGGGACATGTCCTCGGCGGCTTGGTCTCAGCCTCCTTGTATTCACCCGTGCGGATATCGCGAGCTCTGGTCCCTTCAAAGTCTGTCTTTAGTAAAATGACCTCGTCTAACATGCACCAGTATTCCGAGCATGTATAGATATTCGCCTTGCCAGTATCGAGATTTGTTCCGTAGCGAAGCACCGTTACCTTCTCCGCAATAACCCCCTTCTTCTTTGGCACAGCGATAGGGATGGTTGAGCCCTCTTTCAGAGGATACTCGACCCACTGGAGCTTCCCTTCGGCAACATCGGTCTTATATAAATCCTTCATTCTGCGGTACTCTCCTTCATTCAGCACGGCAGGCTGTTTGAGGGCATTGGCCTGGCACTGCTGGGGATAGGACTTGGTACTCTTGTGGGCCTTTGCATATTTGAAGAGGGCGGAGTCATATTTGCGTAGACGGCGACTAAAATACGTCTTGGCACTCACTTCTCCTTCTTCAAGGTCATCCTCGTCATCCTTTTCAGGCTTTTCAGGCTTTTCAGGCTTTTCAGGCTTTTCAGAGGTAACTTGCTGTACTGGTTGCCGATCTGACTCATCAACATCCTTTTGCACAAGAGTCTGGAGGGGCTCTCCTTCCTCGAAATCAGGAAGCTCTCCCAGGGTATCCAGCTCAAAGCCGAGTTCCTCGGGAGCTTCTCTATTCTCCAAGGGGCTCGCCTTTGCATTTGCTGATGCATTTGCAGAAGCAATTGCATTTGCAGAAGCAACTGCATTTGCAGCTGCATACGCTTCCTCCGCTTCCTCCTCCTGATCCATGACTTCTGCTGCCTCATCCATATCTACCAAATCAGACTGATCCACCGTAATAAAGAGAGAAAGAAGCGTCTTAATTCTCTGTAGAGTCTCTAATGAATCAACTCTATAGATGTGAAAGGTGTAAAAGGGGTGTTTCCCGAAGATAGCGATGTCAATGCCAGGATTGTCCAGCTGGGTCACCTCGCGGATCTCTGGGTTCACCATTGCGAACTTGGCCATGTCATCAATAAAGGCATTTACCTGTTTCTTTGCCACCTGTTCCGAGACGTTGAACTCCTCGCGAAAGTACTTCTCCATATCAGCAATGGAGGCCTTGCCCGCCACCTTTTGCAGATCAATAATTCTTTGCAGGAACTGCGACTCGCGGCTCGGTGTTCTGAAATCATTGACGCACCTGTAGCGTAAGAACATAATGGGGCGTTGTTCCTTAATAGGTGAACTAGTTTCCTGGAAAAAGGCACGGAAATATGGCAGGACCTTATTGAGCCGCTTGTAAGTGATAGGTGCGGCGTCGCTCGACTCGAGCCAAATCGAAAGAACCATGTATGCATCTTCCAGCGATACATTTTTCGGCGTATACGGGTGTAAAATGAGGTCTTTGTCGCGGACGAACGGCTGCAGCTTGGGGAACGACCCGAAGAAGCTCTGCAGAGTGTCAGGCAGATTCACCAGATCAACGTCGCCCGAGAGACTTTTTTCGGTGGACGAAGGTTGCAGAATCCACTTGGCACTTCCATCCTCGAAGACGTAGAAGGTGGCATAGATCGGAGGAACCGAGCCATTCGCCTTTCTTACTAGGACTTTCATCATGAGCAGATCCTCTTCAGGTGTAATGGAGCGGATGGCCGCCCATTGCACTAAGACAGTCGGGTCAGGTAGATTCGGTATATTGTCAGGGCCTGTCACATATACCTTACTTATTGGCGTATTCGACTTGGGGTAGAATCGCACATACGGTACCATCTCTCCCACCGACATGTCATAGAAGAGAGATTCGAGCTGAAAGGGCACTTTGCTCCGTCTCCACCCAATCCGCATATGCCTGATATTACTCACGTTGATGTCTTCCTCGCGTCTCGATTCTCCAACCACCCGAAGCGGCTTCGAATCCAGGAGATCATTGAAGACATTGATCAGTTTCGTTCTCTCGCGGAATCTCTCAACGCGGGTAGGAGTAAATTTCTGTACGTCGATCGGAATAGAGCCGTCCTCGTACTCCTTTTCGTACTCAGGAAAGTATGTCTTTATCTTCCCCTCCCAGTCAATTCTGGCAATCGGTCGCTCACCAGGGTAAGCGGCCAGCATATCGCGATAAATGAAGAGGTTGACCACGTATTCCTCTTTAGCACTCGTAAACAGCGTCTTCTCGAGAAGCATGTCGTGTCTAGGCACAATGCTTGCGATCTTGACATTTCCTGTGAGGTCGACAAAGATACCATCGGGCTCTGATACCATACGCTTGTAGGGGCTCATCATCAGCAAGGGGATATTGTTAAAGATGTATTGGAGGTGGGTGTACCTGCCGGTTCTATCATCCTGCAAAAGAAGGCACTGGTTTCTTGGGTGATATTCATCGCGTTCCCCCTTTTCGACATATATGCGGGTGCATAGATCAGCAACTGTGTGAAAGGGGTAGATGTCGTCAATGACGAATTCATCTACGGTTTGATCCGGCCGCTGTATTTTAACGCGGATATTCTGGCTCGGGTTACGAAGAGTTGTGAGCACGGGAGGCCGTAAAATACTATCTACGAACTCTGCGTAGGAAGACTCTTCTCCCATCTAAGAAAGAAACATACAATCGCATGACATAATACGCTTGCCCTCATAGGGGAATCAGCCCATAGATAAATCAGTGCCGTCCTTTTTCGGATCATACGACGGGGAATCCGTAATACTCATTCCGCAATAGGAGACGGGGTGCGATTTGAAGTCCTCGTATTTATAAATACCCCGTTCTTCTGCCTGCTTGATGAGCCATGCAAAGTTATTCCAGAAATCGGGACCGTGGCCTATGGTCGGCGTGATGGCGTGTGCCATTTCGTGAAGTGTTACAAAGACCATGATATTTTCATTCACGAGGCTTTCATCCTGGCCACTTCTTTGTCGGAGGCAGAGATGCACCTTTTCCCCCTTGTTTACACTGTAACTCGTATGTTCTGCGTCAGGAGTTGCTTCCAGGAAGCGTGTCGGGTCCGGAACAAAGTTACGATTCCACTGTTTCACCTGCGGCTTATCGGGGAATTTGCGTAATATGTAATCATAGAGACTTTGTATCTTGATACGTACTCTGGCGATTAAATCTGCTGCATGTTGCTTATCAGGCATATCTCGAACAAGGTAGTTTGCATTATCGACACTGCTCCTTACCTGTACGAGGGGGTATTCTGACGTAGAAGACACTATACTCTTCAATGAGTTCATAGTGTTCGCAAATATTGATTGAATATCACTCATCTTCTAATCACAAGGGATGATTTGAAGATGGATATTTGAGATATATCCGGGTTTGGATTTTGTTTTTGTCATTTAGTTGATCTCCATATCTCTGCGGTTCGTGTCAGGCTCGATCGTTGAGTTGAAGAAGACGCTTACGGGAACCTGGGGGTTCGGGGGCTCGCTGCGGAGCTGCTGGTTAGCGTTTCTCAGGCTCTGGCCTACCGTGTTCACGCCTACCAGGGCACCCGCGGACAGGAAGTTCTTGCCCTTCAGGCTGCCCGTACCCATGGGGTTCTGCTGGGCCCAGGTGGAGTTGGCATCCTTGGGGAGGAGCTCGCCAGGCGTCAGCTGGTCACGGGGGTAGCATCCACTCGGGGAAGGTGTGGCACCGAATTCTGCCGGACCGGTGATGTCCTCGAGGTTCGCAAAGCCCTCCTGCTTGTGGTTAGCGAAGCCGAGCTTGGAATGCGGGCTAGGGGTCTCAGGGTTCATGAACCCCTGAGGCGTCGGGCTCGGGCTCGGGCTGTGGCCCTCAGGGTTCATAAAACCCTGGGGCGTCGGGCTCGGCATCTGTGCAACAGCAGGGTTACCCGCCATAGCACCTACCTGCGTGTTACCCGAGACATCGGAACTAACAGCGTTGATTCCACCTCTGGTTCCCGTGGCATTGGCCTGCATGGTAGGAGCATCTGCAAATCCCTCCTTACGAACCAGTCCGCACATAGTCGGGTCAACTAAGTATAGCCCAACCCCTAATAACGTAATAATCGCAAGTGTTAATACAAGAGTGCGAACTTCACCACCTGCCATTTGTGCTTCTGAAATAGTGGTAGGCAATATTTTACGGGACAAACTCATCTTCTTCCTCCTCCCATTCAGTATCCTCCCCAAATTCTTCCGAATAGGCCTGGATTAACCGCTCAGCCTTTAAAAGGGCCATGGCAGCCCGCCTGCGGGCAAGCAAGGCAGCCTCCTTCTTGACCTTCTTTTGGTCCTGTTGGCCTTGGCTCTTCGGAGCCTCTTTAACTGGCTCCTCATCCTGCAAAACAATGAGCGGTACAGCATGCATTACTCGCTCATAGACAACGAACTCACACGTAAAGGTCTCCTTCGAAATATGCAGCTTACTCATCCTCCACCGAACAACCCCTTCAAACTCTGTCGGAACATCCGTCGGAAGCTTATAGACCAACTTCGATTGAAGCCAGTCCCGCGTAAGCGGTTTGGAAAACCAGCCCGTAGTGCCATCCACGATGGTCGCTATCATTTGCTCACGGGTACTTTCGAGATGCGTGGACAGCTCGGGCTTCCACTGCCCACCCTCGACAACCGATTCAAACCGGAAGGAGTCGCCACTGCACTCGCACACATACACCTGCGTCTCCTTTGAATACACCGGTCTACCTATCTTCATTATCTGGATGCATGATTATTTATGATGCGTTTTAAACACACGTTGCTTTCACCGCTTGATGAATAGATATGAAATCGTCGTATCGAGAAAGTATCTTAGAAAAAACACTCGACTCTATGATCGGATTTCTTCAGAATGATATTCTTCGTGAAAAGATCAAGCTGATGATACTTGACCCCTTTTTACAATATGCAATGGAGCGACTCTTTCCTTATATCCTCCTCGTATGTGCCATAGTAATATCGATGATCTTACTATTGATCAGTATTCTCATTGTTCTCTTATTACGACAAAGCGGGGTTAGCGAGGTCACTTAATTTTAGTAGGAGCGGTAGATGGATTTACAGGCGATTGCCACCGTTATAGGAGATAAGGTAAAGAATTGGGTATATTTTGATAATCTGGCCGCCCAGTTCTCCCGTCAACTGCAGCAGGCCCGTGTTGCAAAGACACGATGGGAAACGGAGATTATCTCCTACCTGACGGAGCGTCAGATGGAGACGTCGGTCATCCAAATATCGGGAGCCCGCCTGAACATCCACACGGAGAAACATACCCAACCTCTTACACTGACTCGCCTTGAAGATCTGTTACATGAGTATTATTCGAAGAAGCCACCGGGCAGTACTGACGAGACTCATGATATCATCAAACATGTTCGTTCCAGCCGCCAGTATGTGGCCAAGCGTATTCTCAAAAAAACGTAGGCAAAAAATGATACTTTGAGTCGCTATCCATGCAGTCCATAGGCCCATGGACTTTCCTTTCCCCATATCCGGCTTCACTATCTACGGGAAGACTGACTGCACCTACTGCGACAAGGTGAAGGCCCTTCTTTCCGAGTATAAGCAAGAGTTTACCTATGTCAACTGCGACAAGTATCTGGAAACGGATAAGCCTGCCTTCCTGAAGTTCATTGCGGGCTTGGCAGGAAAGGAAGTGATGAGCTTTCCCATGGTCTTCTCGCCTGCCTTCGTGGGTGGCTACAGCGATACCATTCGGCTACTAATTGATAAGTACGAGTGACGTGTAAAAAAGTTGAAACGCCCCGGCACCCAGGAACAAGTCCTACTGCACATATATAAATGCGTAACTGGAATTACCAGTCTTGGCTAGACCAAATTCTTCCCGTATCATACGAGGAGAATTTGAGCAGAAGTTTGTATATCCCACTCTTCACTGAGCAGCTAAGGAGTTATATGAAGGCTCATGGCTATGTGATGGATCCTAGGTGGAGTTCAGCCACGGTAGCACACTGGATGTACAGCCTCCATTGCTCGTATGACATTTGCAAGGTGCATCCGTATCCGGATGTTCTGCATCGGAGCTGGCCGGAAGACAAGGATCAGTTCCGTGATACGATCAATGAGGAGTCCCTGGCCGGATTGGTTCAAACATGGTCACATATAGCGGACTTCGATAGGGATACTGCAGTTGGGCGTGCTGTATGGGATGAGCTGCAGAACTTCCTGTGGATCTATATTGATTTGGAGGCAAGTCCTCAGGGCATGATGGTTGCTGATTGGCTAGAGGGGTCAGATACGGAGTCGGATGGGGGGAAGAAGGTCGATATCTATCTGCAGGATGTTGCGGCGGGCTACCATGGCTCGATGGGTTAAGCGTAGCTAAGCAACCTGTAAGGCTTAGACAGTTTACTGGCAACTAGACTCAAGCCCATCTCGTATTATTAAACGGCAGTATGCCAACTGTATCAGCGTCTTGCTTGAACTTGGCTACTTTTTTATCAAACGCCACCGCATCCGGAGACTTCGGCGTATTACGCGTCAGATCGGCAACCGTGTGGGTGCTCGCATCAGGCTTTTGGCCGTAGCAATTGACACCATAGCGTAACTCGGGATTGTCAAAGTAGCCGCCGTTTACGCCAGGCTGGCCACAGGAGCTACGCTCTTCCTCAGGCCCGAGCTGGGCCTTTGCATACGTATCCTGGGAAGTAGGATAGACGGCCATCTGTCCCTTTACCCACCCGTAATTGCACCAGTCGGCACCCTTTGACCAGGCCTCCTTGACCTGATCGTAGGTAGCTAATTCAGCACCGAGGGCCTTGCACAGAGGTTCCGCATCATAGTAAGAATACTTGTTGGAAGATACGTTGAACACTTCGCTTCCAGGAGGGGGGAGGACCCTTTCGAGGGCAGAGACAAATTGATTAGGTGCGGCCACAGGCATCGGCAGGGGGGCCGAGGGCACGGGAGTGGCCGAGGGCACGGGAGTGACCGAAGGCGTCGACGAAGCCACTCCCGTATTGAAGAGTGTTGACATGCTATCACTGAAACCGGTCCACCCTATTTTTACCTCATCCTGGAAGTAATATAAGAGTCCAACCGTTAGTGCAATAAGTGTGAATCCGATAATGTAAGGTATATAGGACGTATCGGACGACGTATAGACACCTGGCGTTGAAGTATCTCCTACAGGAAGTATGCTATTGAGAATACGTGAATTTCTTGCATTCGTATTCATCTGTTACTATCTAATGGTTGGAAAGTTGACTGATTCTAAAGCACACAACTTACCATGGATTATATTGCCTTATAGCCTTATTACCTTTCTAATATGCCGGTAAATGTACTTATACACCTGTTTCAGGGCGGCTGCGGTTTCCGCCGCGCGTATTAATATAATCTCTCTGCTCAGGCGTTGTGCACACGCACCCGCCGCTGCAGGAAAAAGAAGCCCCGCAGCAAGAGGGCTTGCACTGGTTATTCTTAAACATGAACATGTTCTCAGGTCCCAGAGGTTCGCTGGGTGCCAGCAGAGGCTCATTCGGAGATGTTACTCTCCACTTGCTGATCGGGTTCCCAGTCTCCTTTGTAAGACCATCAAACTGCCCCATCGGAACATACGCATCCTTCGCCCCCGCCGGATTCCCAGAGTAATTTGTAAAGTGCTCCTTCGCCTTTTTATTCATGTACGCAGTGAATCCCTCAGCCGTCGGTCTAAATGCCGGAGAATCAAGCACTATCATAAGAATATTTGCGAGTATTAATACAACGAGTGCAGTTATAAGCAGGGAATTTCTCTTAGCCATTTCTATTGTTAAGGAGAGAAAGAAGGAAATCTTCAAGTATCTGTAAATCTGACCCTACTTCGATAAAATCTCTTACACGGGTATGATTCAGGGTGAAGGTGCCAGATTCAGTTATAATATGCATGAGGGGTAGTTGGCCTGTATTATCTGCTCGCACCCTCTCACCCTTACATGTTAGATAGGAACCAGTGCCAGTTTCAATTGAAGAATAAACCCCTGTGACACGAGTCACATCATCGCCGTCGCGAATTATATCCCCTATTTTTATCTTGTAGATGGAGAAGGGTAGGGAGTCCTTCCATACAAGACTGGTTGGTACAAGAAGGTTGATGTAGGGATTCTTTGTGAAAGGTATGACTTGCGAAGTGTTTTGCGAAGTGTTTTGCGAAGTGTCTTGCTTATTCTGTAACAGGGTGTGGATGAATTCCTCGGCTAGGTCATCTGATTTGCGGTCTCTCGATAAATGCGTCCAGTCGCGAAGAAGAATATGCTCTTTGCCTGGCATCTGCACTTTCCATATGCGAGTGGTAGTTGCCAGAGAATAGACACGAGAGGGAGAGGCAGAAGGAGAAGCATGCGTATGATCCTTTGCAAACACCCAGCCCTTTGCTTCGTCGTAGACGATATGCGTATTTGTTATCACTACCGAATGGATCGAGACGCAGGGCCCAGCTTCTCCTTCGAGAATACCTAGAATCGCCCCCTCGTCCAAGAGATCCCCTGCCTTGCAATCTTCGACAGGGACCAGGCCCCGCTTGCAGTGGACTAGAGTCCCAGCGGCTACGCAGCTTGTCGCATTCGAAATCGAATCACTTACACTGCTAGGATCCGACTTCGCAGCAAATACTTGGCCAGAGGATTCTGTTTCCGATGAATCTTGTTGATTATCTTCTGATGAGCTGAAATCGGGGGTAGGAACACTACCTGTAATTATATTTGTCAGCGTATTGGAAGGATTTTTCTTTAACAAGGTAGGATCACTTGCAAATTCTTTCCATGCAGTATTTGGAGGTTTTACCGCATATTTCCCTAACTGGGTATTCGCATTCGCCGCTCTCACCCCCGCTAAACCGGCTGTACTATCGAGACCCGATGCTGTACCAGCTCGAGCACCTGTACCAGCAACCCTACCCGCGGTGGTTCCAAGTCGAATCGCAGTAGGAACAGCTCGTGCAGCCATAACGCCAACCCGAGCAGCTGTGCCCGCTATATTTGCCCCTATAATTGCCGCCTCTGTACCTGCTGCAGTTGCACCCGCAACAGGTGCAAGAAAACTAAAAGCAAACATCATAAGAAACATTAGAACAAATATTATCGCTATAATAATTGCCATAATCATTGCCACAACCTTTTCTAACACCTTTATGAAGTTACTGATCGATGTGAATACAGATACGCCTGCAAAGAGTGCCGATATAACAATGCCGAAGATACGCTTATATGCACTATTTAGCCTATATATGATTCGAAGAATATGAGCCATTACAATCTGAAGTTTCTGCCATGCCACATTAATTAATCCATTAAATGGACTCAACACATCCGTCGCAGATGAAAATCGCAGATTATTTACGGAACTATTGACCGTTTGTGCAACATTTACCTGAGTCGACATCATTCCCATAATTGGAACCATAACCACAGCGATAGATGCATCTACAAATTCAGATACGCAGAACTGAAAATTCTCATTTGAGAATTTCGAAGGACGTATGTCAGGATCATTTGGATTTGGAATATAGGATGCCAAAAGCATACCAACTAGCGTACATCGTTTCGCATTCCAGTCTTCGCGTAATGTATCGATTTGTGTAGATGCGATGATATACGCAAATACTGAAATGTATAAAAATGTGACAAATAACAGAGGAACATATTGCCCCATTCTTCTGTTAGTATAGAACATAGTTACATCTTTATACGCATTTAGGAACACTCCATATATTTCTTATACATCTCCTCCGTATCAAAGTCGTGTATCTCAAACATGTCACGGAAGACTGTTCCCGCCTTTGTCTCAAGTGTCGCAGAAGAGTCAACTGCAAATGTAATACAGGGTGCGGGCGTCGACTCATCAACCGTACCTGACTCATGGACCTTACCTCTCTCCCACATCCCCTTGCCTGGTGACCAGACTGCCGTAGCAGACCCGAAGCGTTCGTCCCCGTACATAGTAAAGGTGGAACATTCGCGTACTATTCTTCCCACGACAGTTCCATGACGTAGTTTTGTTCCGAGAGCGATACTATGTGCCGGAATACAGGTGCCATCTGCAAGACGGAGTTCGGTGTCAAGTGCAACCCCTGTTATGTAGTTTGTTTGCAAGGTCTCTGAGACCTGCTGCCCATTCAATCTATCAAGCACCATCCTCATGGTCTGTGCATCAGCTTCTTCCGTCTCGTGGTAATCACTGAAGAGATGGCCTCCAATAGGCAGGGTATGCGTCGACGTATTTAAACTGAGAAGAGGGCGTGCAGGATCACTGACCCACGGGGCAATCTTCTTTGCGTGCACGGAATCCTTCGCATACTTCCAGCCCCCTTCCCAAATGTAATGGGTCCCACTCACATGGCACCCCGAAATATCAACCATCTCCTGACCATCCCCCAACATCGACACAACCCCTGTAACACGGCTCGTCGTCCCCTGGAAAACATCGCCAATACGAACATCCTTGAGCTCGATCAGTCCCTTGTTCTCGATGGCTACAAGAGTTTCAGGCGGAAAACATGACATGGAACTCATAAACTTAAACATAGATGTATTCGTTAAATTCTCTGCTGCCTTCATTCCTGACATACCCATAAAGGTAATCGAATACATGGTTGCATACACTCTCTTCATTAAAAACTGAAGACGCATGGAAGTGTACTGGATTCGGTACATTAATGCCTGCATTCTCTGTGAAAATTCTGTGAATACCGTGCTGATGTTTCCTACAAGGGTAGCAAAGACCAGGCGGATTGAATTTACACTCGATAACAGGGTTGAAAGAGTCATAGTAAATCCGCCTAAGAGATCGTAAAAGGGTTTGACGGTGAAACCGGCACGGCTGTCGAATCCAGCTTGTAAACAGTATTGCATATTTTCCAGGGTATTGTGTCCGAAGAGGGATGCGAATATCATAATTTCAACCTGGCATCTGTACTCGGGCCAATTATTCACTACGGTAGTATAGTTTGTATAGTTGGAACTTCCAAAGAGTATCATGGTTAAAACGATAGTTGTAAATATAATACCAAAGAAATTACGGCTTGGTGCTTCACATTGCATTCTAGAATGCTCTACCGTGAAATACTAAATTAACTGGTGCTCTGCGAGCACAGTTTGAATATAAGGGGCCGATGCTGTGCATTGCCGTGAAATACTAAATTAACTGGTGCTCTGCGAGCACAGCAGTTAATTTAGTATAAGGGGCCGATGCTGTGCATTGCCGTGAAATACTAAATTAACTGGTGCTCTGCGAGCACAGCAGTTAATGTAGAGTATAAAATAAAAAGAAGATATCCCGAATCAACGTAACACACCATTCTTTGCGTACGTCATATGAACCCAATTACGATCCTCAGCGAAGATCTTGGAAATTGCAGGGTACTTATTTTCCGAAAGTTTGGTCACAGCGTTCAGCTTGTGATACGTTGTAAGAGGGCCATACGCCTTAATAGCCTTCTGCAAGGCATTTCTCCGCTCCTCACCAACCTTCTTGTAGGAATATCCATACTTTTTCAGATCTCCCTTGTGAAGAGGCCGTATGAGATCCTGCCGTCTGACACAACTTGCCGGAATACGGGCAGTTTTCGTAACTCCCCCCTCCTTGTACTTACGTGTATGTGCAATGCGAGGAATTTCTCCATTTCTGCATGCAGTCTTTTCCCTTGGTTTCGTTTGTTTCGGGACGCAGGTCGACTTGACGTATACGCCATTTTTTCTCATATATCCTCTGCGCCGTGTTTGATTCTGACGACAGAAGGTGTCCATCTACCGTTAGGGAAGGTTTTCAGCAATAGCCAAATTTTCATTCTCATGTACAAGGGGTGCCACTTGATTGGGTAAAAAGGGGTTGTTCTCTTCAAATCGTCCGACGATCATATAGTGTACGAGGGTCGAAAGATGCGGGTGCCACGGAAGAAGTAAGGGGCACATCTTCGTTAGAAGATCCTTCAGGTCCTCGTCGGCATCATAGGTTGTAATCGATTCTTCGCAGTCTGGCCGAGTATCCTCATTCAAGAAGCTATTGAGAAACATCTTTAGCGTATCTGAAGCATGCTGCAGCTTTGGTATGATATTTTTTACCGAGGCAGGGCTATGGTCAGTGCTCGTAGACTTCTGTAACAGGGATTGATGATACTTCTCAAAGAGAATATTGATCGCCTGCAGACGCTCATTTATGGAATCATTTGTCGTACTGTAAGACTCTGTCATCTCTCTTCTGAAGTAGGGCAAGTAGCAAAATGAGGATGAACGCGAACACCAGGATAGTGTGCTTGCGTATCTTTGCCAGGTTGCTGGTGAATATAGCCACAATGCATAGGAGTAACAGGAGTAGTACGATATACGAGAGTGACATCAGACGATTCGGTGGATTCGTGAATGGCTCGTAGGGATTCTGTTTCGAGTCGAAGATCTTGTCTGACACTGCCTGTGAGTTGATTGCCGTAATTTCACGCATCAGAATACACTGCGGCCGCCCTGTAACAGGATGATCGGATCCATCCTCTCCACAATCGTCGTGCACGACAGATACTGGTACAGATGCGGGAGGAAGGGCTGCTGCTGGGTAGGTGAATGACACCATTTACTAGTGGGAAATACTATAAAAAGGATCATGCGTACATTCCCTGCAATTTGCCTAGAAGCATAGTTAGAATGTCTCGTCCCCCGCCCAACTTCCCCCCTGAAGAACCGGTTATTCCTATTGAACCTGATGTCGCAAAGGCGAGGGCTTCGTATATTCGTGCGACAGTGGCGAAGATCCAGGCTCTGCACGGAAATGGTTCGACGCTGGATACTATACGCGATGCGACCGGAACGTTTTCGACGCAGTACCCGGGACTTTTCAAGATGCTTCTCAGTGACTCGTACAATGACGCATCGCTACGCACCATGCTTTCCCTACTCGATAAGATGGGCTCAGGGAACTTGTCACAGCATCAAGCCTCTGTAGTTGTTGGACAGAGGCTTCATGATATTTATATTAAGCCGAAGATGAGCAATGCCTAGAGTCCTAGAGGCCATACGGCACTCCAAAGGTACTGCACCATTCAACGCTCTTCTTAATCGCACGCTCCACGTGCCCCGCAATATCCTCCTTTTTCATAAACATTGCCGCCTCAATACTCGAAATCTGTAAGCGTTCCTGCCAGGCAATCTGCTCCTTTACAGCCAGAATGTAGGGAGATCTTACAGGTATGTCGCACAGACGCGTCAACGGTTTTTCAATATGTTTGCGTTGAGCAATTTCCAAATGCTCAATCCATTCCCGAGCCTCTCTCCGCCCCTTGTAACCCAGACCAATGAAATACCTTTCCGAGTTGCACGGACGACTTGTTGCCGGCTTGTATATGTAAAAGGATGTGCAGAAGGCGGCCGATCCTAAGATGAGATCCACTGTAACTGGGCTGTAAATATCAAATAGCTTTATGATGAAGATGCCTCCCTTTCTAACCGTACGTAGAGCCATGGAAAAGGATGCAACGACGAGCGAGAAGGCAGTCTCTTCCTGCTTCGAATAATCCATGCTGAAATCGAATCCACCATCCGCTGTGAATATGGCGGCATCCTTGGCCGTCTCGCAGAAGGCATCCTGGTTCCTCTTGAGCAGGATATTTCCCGTCATATCAGGCCCATAGAGCAGCTGAATCTCGGGGTGTTTTTTCAGGAACTTGGATGACCTCTTCCAGCCAGGAATCTGCGACTTTGTCGACTTCAGAGTCATTGCATATGCATTTCCAACGTGGATACGCCGCTCCTTGGCCTGTTCAACAATGCACTGGAGAAATCCGCCAGGTCCTTCGCAGACGTGGGCTGTTATGAGGGGGGTCGTCGCCATATTCCAGAATTCAGCTACATAGAGCATTTCCACCATCTTGAAATACGAGCGACTTAGCGGATTGACGTGAGCGATGCTTGGAAAAGAGTTTGTGTCTGACGTGGAAAAAATAGCCTCGTACGGGTTCGTTATCTTTTTCCGCAGTTCCCACTCGTTCGCCTTCTCGAACGAAGATATCTGGTCCTTCTTCTTTAAAATAGTTTCATGTTCGTCCTCTTTCCATCCATCCTGAACGAACACGAATTCAGGCGGGGGGTCAGTATATGATATACTCTGAAAGAGTTTCCACATGGGAAGTTCACTGCCGATGCTATCCCCAGCATCCATTACGTTGTACTCGCAGGGTCCGTTTAGATAGAGTCATCCTCCTCCAATACTGCGAACTCGATATCATCCTCATCCAATACCTTTCCACTCGACGGCATTGTCAGATTCATCTTGAGGCGTGACGGCGAGCACAGATCATCCTCCGTACCCAGCCTGTCGGCAAGGGCCATTCTCTCGTCCTCATCCTTTTCGCCAGGGTTCGGGGTCGGCATGTTCTTCTGCAGGCTCATGAATGCCCCCTCGTCAAGCAGGACTTCCGTGAAGGAAGTGCCGCCACGCATCGGCTGACCCGTCATAATATTTGCAGAGACTCCCGTAATAGGGTCAATCTCGCCAAACACCGCCGCCTTCAGCAGGATTCTCTCTGTCTCCTCGAAGCTCGCCTTTGCAAGAGGGCCAATGTCCAGCTTGTTGATACCATATCTGTCAACCGACATCAGGCGGCCGGCACGCGTCATCACATCGACGAGTAAGCCTAGATGTCTGTAGTTGATCTGGCCGTCCTCGAACAGAGTCTGGATCTCATTGTACAGGATCAGGCGGGTGGCCTCAATGCCCAGATGGCTATATACATCGTGCACATTCGTACTGTACACACGCGTCCCGTCAACGGCAGGATGATTCATTGCCTCGAGGAAATTGCTGCCATCCGTGTCGAGAATATACTCCTCCTTCGCCGCATACTTCGCCTCCTTCGTATCATATACAAATCGCTCATCGCCCTTGCGGAACGTTACTGCCTTGATACCAGGGAAGCCACGAATGATCACGGAATTGAGGAGCTTGTTCTGAAACTTCTTGTACGCCGACAGTGCATCTAGGGAGGAAGGATCGCTCTTACCATCGTCCATGCTCTTCAGCGTGAGGCGGATACGCATAATCAGCTTCTGGCTATTGAAGTCCGAGTATATCATGCGGATATTCGCGTCAAAGAGACGACGGAGTACGAACAGAATATCTTCCATGGTGACGTTCTTGTCGAACATCTTCTCACGGTTCAGCTCCAGACGAAGAATCCACTTGCTCCACAGGGCCTCCTCGGCCTCGGCTGCATTTGCATTTGCACTGGGATTTGGCTCACTCGTGATCTCGAACAGCTTGTAAAAGGCCACGAGCTCGGCATCCTCCTTGAGCACTGTGTTACTATCATTCGGATCGTAGTAGATTGCCGTC
>Ga0209296_1000073_pt1 | contig 86971 bp, 115 predicted proteins | sample S_130206_EF_Meta_FD_187319 | JGI IMG/M metagenome (GOLD analysis project Ga0209296, IMG submission 187319) | Freshwater microbial communities from Lake Simoncouche, Canada to study carbon cycling - S_130206_EF_MetaG (SPAdes) (version 2) | ecosystem: Environmental > Aquatic > Freshwater > Lake ...
GTTGGATGATCGTCAGGTTGATCGGAGCGGGATTGAGTACTGGCTCACTTACCTCAAGACTCACGAGGACGCTCACTCCCCTCGCTACTTCGCCATGATCTTCGGGGCTGAGTAGCCCCCCCCCCCCTTCGGTCTGACTCGACCCCCTCCAACTTCGGACGGGGGTCTTGTCGTATACACATCATGCTTACGGCGCAAGCCACCCCCTCTCCCCGCGAGCCACTAGGCTGCTCCCCGCCCGACACCTCCAGTGTACCACACTGCGTTCTAATACACAAGCCCAATCTCACACCTTGAGGTATTTTAATGTTGCTGTATGCGTATAAAACATGATGAGGGGGGAGGGGGGGATGCCTAAAAATTTTTTTGGTATTTTTTGGAAGTTTTTCCTTAAAGAAATTTTTTATAATAAATACGATTATGATTACCTTTAAAGAATATTATCAAGTTAACGAACAAGTAAACTTAGATACTATTCAATCCGCTTTGGACATTGCTGGATTGGAGCCTACTATTGGGACTGGGGCTGATATAGCAAATACTATTATTTCTGGATTAAGAGCAGCATTTTCTAAAACTTCTGATGAAAGGAAGAAGCATATCTTAAATGCGGCTATTAGTGGTGTTTCTATATTACCGTTTGGTGATATAGTAAAACTATTGAAACTTAGGAAGTCCAAGAAAGTAGCCAAGCTTGCAGTTAAAGGTGCAAGAGGTTTAAAGACTTTAGCTAAGTCTAAACAATCAGCAGGTAATAGATTTGATAGTGAACCTATTCAGAAGTAGACTTCTTACTTAATAATTCGGCTCTCGTTGGTCTGAATTCTTTCTTAGGCATATTACCTCTAGAGAATAATTGCTTAGATCTCTGGAATGTTCCCTTTGGTACTGCTTCTTTACCTTTGGTAGCTAGTGTATCTCTTACTGCTCCGTATATCTTGTGTGCTTCGTTCTTGTGGGCTTCTAATCTTCGGGTCATTACCTGAAGTTCGCATTGAATTCCGTTTACTACTAGTATAAGATGGTGTGAACCAAAGTATCCAAAATCTACATCAGATCCTCTTTCTTTTACTTCATGATTAAAAGTAGGAACCTTTCTTTTAACATCTTTTACAAAATTCTCTACCTGCTCTTGGTCATTGAAATATATGGTTGCTCTAACCAAATCATTCATTCCTGCTAATGTTCTAGATTTTCTAATGATTACTTTGGACACAACGGATTTAAATGACTTCACTCCCCCAAAGTTTAAACTCATGGTCGAACTATTAATCCCCTTTGATTCAATATACTTTTCCAATATCTTTCTATACTGTCTTGCTGTTTGTAGAAGCTTAGGCTGAACTTTACGATAAACATCTTTTAATTTCCTTATCAATACGTTCTGAGATACGGACCCGCTAGAATTTAATTTATCGAATTCTTTTACTTCGGGAAGCTTTGTGAGGTATAATTCAGAAGCTTGGTAATATTCTAGGAACGTAAACATAATAATAGTTATTCTTATATCTAAATAAAATTATGATGTTGTTTAAAGAATTTTTCGATAAAGATAAAAATTCAAAAGTAAGTTATAGTGCAATTGTTCTTGATGACGAATCTAGAAACTTATTATTATCCTCTCCTGAGATACTAAAATATTTAAATCCTAAACATCAGATCATTGCTCACCACATGACTATTAAGATGGGTGGTCTAGAAAATAGCGCATACAAGAACAAAGAAGGTACTAGGGAAACACTAACCGCAACTCATATTGGAATATCAAATGATGGTAATGTCATTGCGGTAAAGGTTGATGGTCAAAGTGCAAATCAAATACCCCACATCACAATATCAATTAATCGTCACGAAAAAGCCAAACCGAAAGACAGTAATAATATTACCAACTGGAAACCTCTTAAGTCCCCTATTAGACTCACAGGGATTGTAGAGCAGATCAGACATTAGTGTGCTGGTTCTTCGTCTACTATCTCTACTGGTATTTGTTTCCAGCCTGATCTTTTTGCAATAGTAAACGTACTGTTCCCGTCCACTACTTTATAATAACCATTATTTATTTCCTTTACCGATATGGGTTGTCTGGAACTCATACCATTATCATCATGATTGGCTTTTGTAAACATAACAATTAGTGCATGTCTAATACCAGATTCTCTTGCACGCATGTTTTGTAGTTTATCTACATCCATCATTACTAAATTAGGATAATCCATCTTAAAATATAATTCGGGTTCTTCTGGTAGGGGCAACATTTCCTCATCTGATAGATGTTCGTACTTTGCTAAAAGATCTTCATATACATTTTCATTTGGGTACAGATTTGTATATATTTCTTGTAGTAATTTTAATTCGGATCTTTGCATAACTATCTTTTAAATGTTAATTTAGATCCAGCAACCTGTAACACTTCTTCCCAAGGAATACGGGTAATCGCATCCATCTTCCCTCTTTGATGTGATGGTCTTCTGAAAATCTTGGGGAAGATTGCTTCTGCTGGATTTTCTACCATTGGGAAATACTTGGAAGTATTGGGTCCGTCTATTAGATTCATAATATCAAATAATTTTCCACTTGGTATCACCTGAGTTAATTTCTTCTGTATTAGATCTCTTAGTCCATGTGTTCTTACGAATTGAAGATGATCCCCCTGCTGGAATGAGATGTAGTTGCCTTGGGCGAATAACCAACCTTTATAGTATCCCTCATTTATAAGTTCTACCAAAAGATTTCCGTTTATTACCTTGTTACCTTTTGTTTCTACGGAACCAGAGTTTCTTCCTGCTCTTACATTTTCGGGTAAGTCCATCCATGCAGGAACTAACTTACCTGCCTTGTCTTTCTTTCCTTCAAAAACAAAAAAGTCTATTCCTGCCTTTTCTTGTTCCTTTGAGGCGGTATTTACGATGTACCCATTTTCTTCCATGATACCACGGAATTCGTCTTCGGTCCTTTGACCTTTATTCTGACGATGCTGGTGTTGTTGTACAGTTTCTCCTTCTCTTTGTTTAGAAGCCTGTGCTTCTAATAGAAGAGCCTCAACTAGTAAATCAAATTTAAATTTCATACTAGGCAGTAAGGTATGCTACGACTTCATACATGGGACGATCATATTGCATTTCGTCCTGTCCTTCTCTTCCCTGCCATGCGGCAGTCACATGGATTCTATAGTAATCCGATACCAAAGGATGCTCTACATAAGGATCGCTATTTTTTTCATCTTTCTTTCTAAGTCTCAACAAGCGGAACTCTGGTCCTGCTCCTGCACTGGTTCCATAACTTCCTCTGAATCCATCAACAGGAGTATCTAATTCAAAACCAACACTTGCCAATACCTCAGACAAAGGTCGAATGAAATCATTGGGACGAAATACTTTGGTAATACCCTTTAAGATATTATTTGAATGTATTGCATTTTGGATTTGTTTTACTTCTCTGGGGCTTAAACGAACTCCATCTTCATGATGGGATTTTTTAAAGTTTTCGTTTACCTTAGAGTATACTTCTTGTAAAAGTTCAAATTCGGATCTTTGCATAAATTTATTTAGTCTAAAGTTGGTTTAGCTAATTTCTTTCTCTTAATTCCTTTTGGAGGAGTTCCGTGAACATAGAGGTAGGTTCCTAGAACGTCCTTACGGGTGGCGGGAACGTCCGCTTCACCGGGCAGTACAATGACAATATACTGATTCGGTTGTCCCTGTGGAGTATTAAACATTTCATCCATGCTTAATATATTTGCAGGATTTAATTTAAACTCTTTTGCCATTGCTTGCTTGAATTCTTGTAGTGCCTGTGAACTATTATACTTCCACTTATCTTCTACTAAATTTTGTGCATCTTTCAATTCTGCTGGTCTGAGTTTTAATGATCTGTTGTTATGAACCACGTTATCATGTTCCGATGGTAATAACAATACAACATAACCAGAATAACCAGCAGGATTACTTTGATATTCATCATAGGTTAAAAATTTGTCGGCATTTACTTTGAATAAGTTTGCCATTAAATTTTTAAATTGTATGATTTGTTTTGGTCCCTTGTATGTATATTCTTTATGAATCAAGTCATGCAAGACTACCCCAGAATTCAATACTCTGGGTATAATGTCTGAATGCTTATCAGCATATCTATCAATTAGATTATCTTGTCTACCTTCAAAAGAAAAGTTCCAAATAAAATTATCAGGAATGTTTGTCATACCCTTCACCAACTTTACTTCCTTGGTGTATGCATAGAACAATATATTAGGCATAGAACGAGCAGTGTCCATTGCCATTTGGATATATTTCTCTGATATCATATCCCCCGAATCATTGAAACGAATTACGGTCTTTACATTATTACGATCATTTTCTCTCTTGTAACCGATAATCTCCCAATGTAATTGATCCTTATAACCCTCATAATCATTCATCAAGTAATTAAGAATCCTTGTTTGTCTTAGCGTAGGTCCGCTTTGTACCAAGTAATTTCCCAACATTGCATAACAAACTTTCATACATTGTCCTGCATGAGGACATGTTGTTACAATTAAAAATTCTCCTGTTGATTCGTTTACAACCAAACCTCTTAATGCGGGTAATGTAGTATTATAATATATCGCATCACTACCAGCAGACTTCATCATTTTACCATTAGTAGCAAGAAGATCGTCTGGTCTTTGCATGATCATCTTTTTGAATTCATCAACATCTATTAAATCTACGGGATTATTGTTTGCATCGGTTAAAACTACTGCCTTGATTTCGTCAATTCGTTTTTCTCTGTTCTTATGTTTTAAGAACGGTGCTTCGACTTCGGGCTTTATTGGTATATTACTTGCATGTACTAAAGGCTTTTTATATTTGGCATTTGGATTTCTTTTAAGTTCTGCTTGTGCTTGGGGACTATCAAATACACGATCTGCCAAGAATTTTTTTAAATTATCTACACTTATTGGATTTGCACTTGCCTGAATTTCGTTAAACTTGCTAGGATCGTTTGCATCTTGATCATAGACCTCTTCGTCCTCGTTTTCTGGCTGCATACTCTGTACATTTTCTTTATCATCAAATAAAGATTCTGCTGGTTCGATTAAACTAATAAAACCCGGAGGCATGTTCATACCCTTCGTCGGACCCATCGTTTTTTCTAAAATAACCCTATATGCCTTTTCCAAAAGTAAAGAATCTTTGTCAACCATAGAGTTATTTATTTATTCTGCTATATATTTAAATAGAAAGGTAAAATAAATAAAGTAATGGATGACATATTAGCAAAACACTTGACCAGTACTCTTTTGCTATTAAAAAATGACGAAAAAAATAAAACCACTGTAGATGAAACAATAATACCTTATTATTCTTATAAGATAATTGATAATTTATTTCATGTAAAAACAGATGGCAATACCATTGTGTCCGAAAATAAAGGTTACTGGAGAGATAAACCTATACTAGAATACAATAATAATAAATATGTTTTACTAGAATCATCTAGTAATATAGTAAGAATTGACAATTTAGGGATAACCTCCGAGAGTATTACTCCCTATATAATGGATACAAAGAATAAGGAAGAACAGATTAGTAGTAATTTGTTAAAATCCATTAAGAATATTATAACAACAAGTAAACCTCTTGTCAAACAAAAAGAGAAACCAATTGTTAAAAAGCCTAAAATTGTTAAAAATGAATTAACTCCTTCTGAACCAGAAATAAAGGCAGTAGTAAATACTAATCCTGTTTCTGATTTGACGGCAATAAAGAACATAATGGAACCATTGGATTCTAATATTACTCAAGAATTAGAACAACAACCTAAACCAGAGATTCCAAGTCCAGAAGAAATTGTTAAAAATGTCAACGAAATATCCCCTAAAAAAACGACTGATAAAAATTCGGTTATTTCTCACTATGTAAATACACTCAAAAAGTCAGATCAACAGACAAAAGTAGAACCAAAACCAGAAGAAAGTACAGTTAATTACATAGATAATGGTAAGCCTAAGTCAATTGAAGAAGAATTATTCACCCTTCTAGATGCTAAAAAAGACGATCCTAGAATTAAACGTCTCTTTAGTCACTATACAGAACAAACTAAAAAGGAAGTTCATGAGATTAATGAGAAATATGCTAAACAATACTTGGCTAAATTGCTCGAAAACAGTGGTGGTGGAGGTACAAGCAACAGTGCCGTAGACTATTCCAAGGGGGGAATCATCGATGGTGCCCTTACTATCACCTCTACTTTATCTGTTGGAGGGATGATTTATGGTATAATAGATAATAAACGTGTTTTTAATATCGGTAATACCACAGATACCGATTATGTTTTAGACCATAACTTCAATACCAAAGATTTAATTGTTAATGTTTATGATGTGAATGATGAAATCGTATTAACCTCTATCAAAAACATTAACAATAATCAAACCTTAATATCTTTTAGTGAGCCTATAGAAAATATTAAGGTTGTTATTATGAGATAAACTACATTACAGTAGTTCCGTAGTATTGAGTACGAAGATATAATTTACTTCCACTAGTTCCTTTTGCACTTAAAGAACTTAAATTAGTCAATCCACAAAATACAAACTCATCATTTGCACTTAAAAGATAACCTACTGTAGGGTTTGCAGGATCAAATATTTCTGCTGTACTTGTTCTTGGTCTTACGCTTACTTGGGAACACTCTTGATTAAGAGCAGACAATGTTTCTATACTAGAAGAACCAAAAGTATAAACAAAAGTTTTACAAAAATTACGATTTACAAAATTAGGCATAAGAATATTTAGTTGACACTTGAAAAAAATGTGATATCATTGTAAATAAAAATATATGGACATTACTAATCATATCAAACAAAGAATGAAATTCACCCTTTGTGGAAACAAAACATGCTGTCCCGTACTCACAGAAGTAGACGATAATAAGTTTACCTTGACTGATGATTATGAAGGTGAAGTCGTCTTGACAAAAGACGAACTTCATATTTTAAAGAAGTTCCTTGTTGAAAATTTGAAGGACTAATGATCTGGCATTATTGGTCTGCTGGAGTTGGTATTTGTTTGATACTCAAGTACGGCTCCATCTTAGAAGCATTTAGACAAAAAACTTCACAAGTATTCTCTCCACTTGCGAAGTTGTATAAGTGTTGTTTGTGTATGGGATTTTGGGTAGGACTGTTATTAGTTCCCTTCTTGTACATAATTGAGGGATATGGTATAGAAGCATTTCTATTGCCATTTAGTATATCGTTTCTAGGATTTCTTTTTGATAGTATTATTGTCGCATTACATGCGGTGAATAACTACTTGTCTTCTGATTCTGAATCTGAATCATCTTCCGAATCATCTTCTCCCAATAAGTGAGATAGTAGTTCGGAAAATATATATTTGGTTTTTTCGTCCCATGTTCCTTCATCAATTTCTTTCTTGAAGAAGGAAATCAATAGTTGAGCTTTTGCAGAATTTGGTAATTCTCCATCCCCTTTAGGAAATGCCAGTCTGTCTCCAAATTGAGCCATATCGCTATCACTTGCATGGGTTGGTCCGTGACCCGGTCCCATCATGGATGCAGTAGTTTGATATGAATTCTTGGAATCCATTTCTGGACTATTCGTAAATTCACGAAGCACTACTTTCTTTTTATATAAATCTCCCATTTGGTAGAAACTAATATCCATGTGTTTATTTAGCTAAATAACTTCATGAAGTTTGATGATTTGGTTAATATGTTTTTGGAAGAGTTCAATACTCCGTTTTCTCCAAAAGCAACAAGCGGCAACACATGGTTCAGAGGTAAACCCGCAGGATTCATGGGAGACGATGGAAGAGCAGGAGTAAATGGACTCCTCCCTCAAGAAATGTTTCCACAGAAGAGAAATAAAAAACCAAAGAATAAATATAAAAATGATAAAGTTTAAAGAGTATTTTTTTTTAAAAGAAGATCCTGATTATGTTGATATCAACAACGAAGATCTTAGAGTCTCCGTTGAGTATGATTTTGATGATAATAGTATTTTTGGTTTTGGATTTTTAAATACGGATGTAGTATTTAAAGATGTAAAGCCTTTCGAGGAAATGAAAGATCTTCATAGTGAATTGGCAATGGGTCGAGGTTTATCACATGGATTAATAAAGAAACAATTCTTTTTAAATTTGAAACAAGGTATTGTAAATACCCATGATTCCGAGAATAGATTAATCAAATACGATTTATCCGATCCATTACAACATAAAAAGTTTATGGATACTCCATTGATGAGACAAGTAAATGCTCGTATTATGTTTTCTCCATCAGGAAGAATTTGGACAAAGGCAATAAACGAAGTGGATAATAAACCAATAGTTCTTATTTCATTCTGGGCATTTAAAAATAAAGAAAAGAATAAAGATAATGATCCTACATCTTTTGGTAGTGGTGGAATGTTTTGTCCAAATGGGTACGAGATAACTGCTACACATATTAAACGTGTATTGAATAAAGCAGGTGTACCAAGAGATCAATGGAATGATGCGTATTTGGAATTTTTAGAAGATCAATATGAAGGATCTCGTGCTAAAAGAATAACTCTTAGGGAATTCATAGGTCAAAAGCCACCAGAACAACCTGTACAAAAAACCAAAGAAGAAGAAGAAAAAGAACAAGAGATCGTTAAACAAGCCAAGGAAAAAATAAAGATTGGCGCACACGGAAACAGATTAAATCCTAACTTTGGTTCTCCTATGCAGGCTAAGAAAGCAGAGCAAGCAGGGGTTAATTCATACGCAGAATACAATGCAAAACGAAACCCCTACGGTGAATCAGTTGATTCGCATAAAAAACGAAAATTATAAAGAACTATCAGAAAAGTTTTTTTCTATTGAACATGAAGAATGGGGGTTAGAATTTATTTCTTGTTATCCTATAGGAGGAAAAATAATAGATGCTACATTTAAAATTGTAGATATTAAAAAATACATGCTATTTTTAATAAAGCATCCCGTTAAAATATACACAGTTTAAGTTAAATATGATCATGAGTGACTGCGGAAATCATCCCAATTTGTTTCAAACCCGTAGAGATTTTTTAACAGATTTTGGTTGGGGTGTTGGTGGATTATCTCTTGCATCTATACTTGGTGTTTGTCCAACTACAGCAGAAGCAATATCACCATTAGCTGCAAAAAATCCACACTTTCCAGTTAAAGCAAAAGCAGTTATTCAACTATTTGCATCAGGAGCACCATCTCATGTTGATACATTTGATTATAAACCAGAATTACAAAAGAGAGATGGTCAAAAGGGTGATTATGGAAATCTATTAGCATCCCCTTTCGAGTTTCCTAGATTCGGAAAATCTGGATTGAATATATCTGAAGTGTGGTCTAAGTTAGGACAACATGCGGATGATATGGTAATTATCAATTCTATGCAGACAGATATTCCTGATCACGGAATTGCACAAAAAATGATGAATACGGGATCAGCACAACTACCAAAACCTAGCTTGGGTAGTTGGTTGACATATGGTTTGGGTACAGTAAACCAAAACATGCCAGCATTTATTTCATTGAATGGTTCTCCAGAATGGAGACAGTGTGCATTTTTACCCGGTATGTTTCAGGGCTGTAATGTTCAGTATAAATCTAACATGAAAGCCGAAGAAATATTATCAAATCTTAGAAGTGAGTTTTCTACATTAGATCGTCAAAGAAGACAGATTGAATTGGCTAAGGCAATGAATTACGAACATCTATCTAAATTACAAAAGGATGCTCAATTAGAAGCAAGAATCGAAGCATTTGAAACAGCATTTAAGATGCAAACAGAAGCTACCGATGCGTTTGATATCTCTAAAGAGAATGAAAAAACTCAAGAACTTTACGGGAAGAATGAGGAAGGAAATAAAATGTTAGTAGCAAGAAGATTGGTTGAAAGGGGTGTTCGATTTGTGCAGGTTCATGTTGGAGGATACGATCATCACATGGATATTAAAACCAATATGGCACGAACTGCTGCTAGATATGATACGGCTTTTTCTGGTCTTTTGACCGATTTAAAACAAAGAGGATTGTTGGATTCCACATTGGTTATATGGGGTGGGGAGTTTGGCCGTACAGTGACAGCAGGAGGAGGTGCTGGAGCACCTGGTAGGGATCATAACGGAAAAGCGTTTTCGGTTTGGATGGCAGGTGGAAATGTAAAAGGTGGTCAGCGTTACGGGGAAACCGACGAGACGGGATCAAAAGCCGTCAAAGATATTACGCACATACATGATCTTCATGCAACTATATTGCGTCTTATGGGTTTTGATCATACCAAGTTGACGTATAATTACAACGGACGAGAGTTTCGTTTGACCGATAATTTTGGGAATGTAATCAAGGAAATCATCTCCTAAAAAACTTGCTTTTCTGATCCAACTGTGATACTATTAAAAGATGTCCCATAAGATATTGTGCATAATTACTGGAAAGGTTACTACGGTTAGTAATGAATATTACGACAAGAAAATTTCAGATTTTGGTTCTGAAGAAAAATTTAATTCATTGTATGTTTCCCGTCAGGCAAAAAGCCTTTTGAAAAGAGGTTATAAAATAAAAGAAATTCGTAATCTACTTAAAGTTGATATAGAAGGATTATTAGAAATAGCCGAATCAAAGATTAAAGAAATACTAAAGGCTAATGATGATGATAATCAAAATTACGAGAATTTTTCTATTAAAAAATCCGATCCAGAAGTAGTGGAGTATATAGAACGTCTCCAAGGATATTTATCAACAAAAACCGATTTAGAAGTGGTGTAAATGAACACAAAGTACACTCTAAATAAGGAAGCATATGATATTCGATGAACAGATTTCGCGTAAACCCAATCACTATCCTTGGACTGATAAATTCATCAAGGCTATGCATGACGGATTTTGGACAGATAAAGAATTTACATTTAGTTCTGATGTACAACAGTTCAAAGTTACACTAAGTGAGAAAGAAAAAGAAATCATTATTCGTACTTTATCGGCTATTGGTCAGATAGAAGTAGCAGTTAAAACTTTTTGGGCTAGGTTAGGCGACAATCTCCCTCATCCTTCTTTACAGGATTTAGGTTATGTAATGGCTAGCGTTGAGGTTATTCATAATAATGCATACGAAAGACTTCTTTCTGTGTTGGGATTAGATGATATTTTTGAACAAAATCTCAAATTAGAATGGATTCAAGGAAGAGTAAAGTATTTGCGTAAGTATACACATAAATTTTATAAAGATAGCAAGAAGCAATATTTGTATGCAATTATACTATTCACTCTATTTGTTGAAAATGTTTCATTATTTTCTCAGTTTTATGTAATCAATTGGTTTGCTCGCTTTAAGAATGTTCTTAAAGATACAGATCAACAGGTAAAGTATACTAGAAATGAAGAAAATCTCCATGCATTAGTAGGGATTAAGATCATTAATACCATGAGAGAAGAATATCCTGAGTTATTTGATCAGGAATTGGAAGAAAGAATTATCAAAGAAGCAGGAGAAGCATTTGCTTCCGAATCACAAATTGTGGATTGGATGGTTAATGGAATCAACGAAGAAGGATTAAGTGCTCCTATCTTAAAAGAATTCATTAAAAATCGTATTAATCAATCATTAGAACAGATTGGATTTCTGCAAGCATTTGAAGTAAATAAAGAACTACTATCTTCCACGATGTGGTTCGAAGAGGAATTGCTTGGTAATAATATGGCAGACTTTTTCCATACTAGACCCACAGAATATTCCAAGAAGAATCAGTCATTTACAGAAGACGATCTATTTTAATTATGAAAAAAGACAGCTATTATTGGTTGAACAAGGAATCTATTAAATTTCTTGAGAGAGGGTATTTATTGGAGGGAGAAGATGCTAAAGAAAGATATGCTAAAATTGCTTTTTCTGCACAATTTCATTTGGCTATAGAAGGTTTTGCAGATAAATTCAATAATTATTTAAGTAGAGGTTTTTATTCATTAAGTTCTCCTATCATTTCTAATTTTGGTAGAGAACGCGGATTACCAATTAGTTGTTTCGGTAGCTATGTCACAGACACAATGGATGGCATCTTAGACAAAGTTTCAGAAGTTGGGATCATGACCAAGATGGGTGGAGGAACATCGGCCTATTTTGGGGCTTTGCGGGGCCGTGGCGCGGCTATTTCTGCTGGTGGTGAGTCCACGGGTTCCGTCCATTTCATGGAATTGTTTGATAAATTGATGAATGTTGTTTCTCAGGGTAATGTTCGAAGGGGTTCTTTTGCTGCATATCTCCCTATTGATCATCCAGACATTGGAGAATTTCTCAAAATACGCTCTGAAGGGAACAACATTCAGGATCTTTCCTTTGGGGTTTGTATCGATGATGCATGGATGAAGTCGATGGTTGATGGTGATAAAGAAAAAAGGAAACTTTGGGGGGATATAATTAAGAAAAAGTTTGAAAGTGGTTATCCATATATTTTCTATACAGATACTGTAAACAATAATGCACCACAAGTGTATAAAGATAAAGGTATGAAGATACATCACACCAATCTTTGTACTGAAATTATGCTTCCTAACAGTGGGGATGAATCATTTGTATGTAATCTTGCATCCATGAATGCAGAAACATATGAAGAATGGAAGGATACTGATGCAGTTAAAACCATGATTTACTTTTTGGATGCGGTTATGACCGAATTCATTAATAAAACTAAAGGTATGCGCTTTATGGAAGCTCCCAGAAAGTTTGCCATGAACCATCGTGCATTGGGTTTAGGACTTTTAGGATGGCATTCCTTGTTGCAATCTAAAAATTTATCCTTTGAATCAATGGAATCAAAGTTTTTGAATGTTGAATTGTGGAAGCATATGAAACAACAATCAGAAGAGGCCAGTAAAGAGCTTGCAGTAAAGTATGGAGAACCCGAACTATTAAAGGGTTATGGTCGTAGGAATACTACATTACTTGCAATTGCTCCTACAACTTCTAGTTCTTTCATTGTTGGTCAGGTATCCCCTAGTATCGAACCACTTAGAGATAATTATTTCGTTAAAGATTTGGCTAAGATTCGTTCTTCTTATAAAAATCCTTATTTGAAAGAAGTATTGAAGAAGTACGATAAAGATGACGACGAAACATGGAAGAGTATCTTAACCAAAGCTGGTAGTGTTCAACATTTAGATTTCTTAACAGAACAAGAAAAGAGTGTATTTAAAACTTTTGGTGAGATTTCACAGAAGGAAGTTGTTATACAAGCTGCTCAAAGACAAAAGTATATCGACCAAGGTCAAAGTTTAAACATATTGATTCCTCCAAATACAAAGCCAAAGGAAGTAAGTGAACTTATGATCTTTGCATGGGAACAAGGAATCAAGAGTTTATATTACCAACGTAATGCAAATCCTGCACAGGAGTTAGCTCGTTCGATACTTACTTGTGCATCATGTGAAGCATAATAATGAAAACCAATTATAAGGTTGAAATTCATGTAATAAACCCAAACACAGAGGATGTGTGTGTGGGTGAGATTGATAGTAAAATGATTACCGATAATCTAAATTTACACGGAATAAATATCTTACAAATTACATACAATAATTTGGTTAACCATTTGGAAACACAAAAAATGAATGATATGGTTCCTCTAATTAAGATACCCGGTCTATCAACTCCCCCAGAATTATGATACATACTCATAAATTAAATCGACTTAGTCCAGATGAAATGACTGTTTTGCTGTATTGTGTAAACGATGGAGACAATGCACAAGATTTAGAAAATCTACCGATAGATAGACAACATTTATCTTGGATTAAACCTGAATATGCATCCAAAATGCTTAATCAGTATACTCAAAAATTAAAAGATGAAAAAAAGATAAAGCAAGTGCGGGCTATAGCAGATAAAATTACAAATCCATGAAAGAGTTTTGGAAAATCTGGTGCCGTACGATGGGTAACAAAATATCCGAATATGATGAAATTTCGGATATAGCAGCAGTGATAAGAACATTTTGGTGGATTATTCATATAATAACATGTTTTTTTATTATTGCTGGTGTGATTAGACACTGGTAATTCGTAAAAAAATAATTTACAGAGGGATTTAGATTTAATTCTAAATCCCTTTTATATTAAATAATATATATGGATTTTAAGTTACTAGGAAAGATGTCCTTATATGTTTTTGTAAGCACAATTATATCGTTTGTATCTTTGCTAGATACACTGGATGCACATTATTTTGATCAAGTATCCAATTTAGATTGGATTAAGATATTTTTTAAATCACTAGCACCTGGTTTAATTTCTCTAAAAGCATTTTTAGATACTTCTATGAATGACAATAAACCAAACATACAATTATCTGATAAGTAATAAATATGAAAAATTTATTACAGGATGTGGATCACTTATATTATGCGCTGGCAATAATGGGTGTATTATATACTGTTTTTAAATTTATATCTAAAGGAGTTTCAAATTCCGATTGGTATAATCTTATTAGATTAATTAAAGAAACTCCAGAAAATATAGTACAGATAAAAAAAGGTCAAACTGAAATATTTAAAGAAATAAAGTTACAAGGAAAACTCGTAAATTCCATATTGGATACACTAGAATTAGCTCAACTAGTTTGTGATGCTAGAGGAGAATGCATAAAAGTTAATAGTAAATGGATTTCTGTTACTGGTTTATCTCAAGATGAAGCACACGGAAATAATTGGTTAATATCGATTCACCCCGAAGATAGACAAAGTGTACAAAAAAAATGGCATAACATGATCGCATATAATACACCATTTGAAGAAACATTTAGATACCAACATCGTATAACGGAATCTATAACTAAAGTTAAATGTACAGCAATTGATGTTGAAGACGAAGATGGTAACAGGGTCTATATACTCGGACTTTCTCGTGTTTTAGAGTAAATAATAATATGAAAAAATATTGGGGGTCGGAGGAAGATTACGAAGATGAACAGTCTAAAGAATTACCATCAGCACAGCCAACATCAGATTTATTATTACCTTCTGGTTCTATAAAAGTATTGGATAATACAATACATTTTTATGCAGAAATATCAGGTTCTACTTGTAGTGAATTGAATAGATTGCTTAGGGAACTAGAAATACGAATGCAACATGCCAAGATTACCATGTGTGATCCTGATTTTGATCCCACAATTCATCTAAGAATTCATAGTTATGGTGGTGATGTGTTAGCAGGATTAGCTACAGTAGACACTATAAGAAGTATGAAAACTAAAGTTTATACTTATGTCGAAGGCGCAGCAGCAAGCGCAGCAACATTAATTAGTATTGCTGGTAAAAAAAGATCTATAGGGAAAAATAGTTTTATGTTAATTCATCAACTAAGTGCTGTTTGTGCAGGTACTTTTGAAAGATTAGAAGACGAACAAGAGAACAATAGAAGAATGATGAATACTATTAAATCTCTTTATAAAGAGTATACTAAAATTCCTATGAAGGAATTGGATAATATTTTAAAAAGAGACATTTGGTTTGATTCTGCAACATGTTTGAAGTACGGTTTAGTTGATGCTATTGTGTAATTTAAACTTGATATTTTATATAAAATGTGGTAATATGGTGGGATGATTTCTGCTAAAATTATTGCCGATTCCGTTTGTAATTTGATCGATGGCAAGCGTATAACATCATTTATTCTGGAGTATCCTAGATTTATTCATGCGGAATTAATGACTCACAGAATGTTCAGTAGAAATGCAGCATCTTCTAGAGCTATTCCTATCAATAAGTTTGTAGAAGATGTGTTGTCTAATCCCGCAATGCCGATGCATTGGGGTGCAAAGCAAAAGGGAATGCAAGCGGACAATGAGGTTGATGACGAAACAAAGGTAAAAGCGATGCAGATTTGGCACGAAGCTAAAGAGGATGCGGTCAAACATGCTAAAAGATTAGATGAATTGGGTTTGCATAAACAAGTTGCAAACAGAATTATGGAGCCGTACTTCCATATTACAACTTTGGTTACTGCTACTGAATTTAAAAACTTTTTTAAGCTTAGGGCACACAAAGCAGCACAACCAGAAATTAGAGAATTAGCATATAAAATGTTGGAGTTATACGAAATTAACGAACCCGAAGAAAAGAATTTTGGTGAGTGGCATATACCTTTTGGTGACCAGTATCTTACTGGTTTATCAATTCAACAAAAATTAAAAATTTCCACCGCAAGAGCTGCAAGAGTTTCATATAAGAATTTTGAAGGAGAAATTAATTTAGAAAAAGATTATCAATTACACGATCTACTTTTGGCTGAAGGTCATTTCAGCCCATTTGAACATTCTGCTATTTGTGAAGTTGGTGTACATGACAATTTTGATTGTTGGAAATCGTATAGAAATTTAGTAAAAAGAAATTTAAACGAAGAACAATGGAACAAAATAGAACAAGAATCTGTTTAGATTTTTATACTCAGTATGAACCAGCAATGATTGAGAGGTATAATAATTCATCCCCACTTCTTCAATATGAATTCGATGTGGAGCTTGGATTAAAATGTATCAATGATTATGAATTACGTGATACCGATATTTTAGAATTTGAAATTATCGATCCAAAGCTTTTCATGTTAGCACAAATAAAATATGGCTTTTAATAAAATAAAAAATGAAGATTTTGAAAAAATATTATCAATTTTAAAACGATGCGATAAAAATCAAATAGAGATTCTATCTAAACATTTAGATTTAAAACCATTTTCGCATCCATTAGAAAAACTAATAAATGTAAAAGCAGAAATTCTTTTAGATTCATTATTAAGATCTTCATATATAACTTTAAATGGTATAAGAGGTATTATAGCAGAATCTACGTTCAATGATATTTTAGTCAAAAATTCTAAAAGGTGGAAAGATATACCAGCAGGTGCTCAGAATCCTTACGATTTTATACTAGAAGATAATGCAGGTCAAGTTCGAATACAAATAAAACTCCAAAGAAAAGTAGAAAATTTACCTTGGATACGAAAAGATGGATGTGCTGTAGTTGAAACAGAAAGAACTAGATCGGGCAAAACAAAAGATGGGGAAAGTTCCAGACCATATCGATACGGAGAATTTGATTTATTGGGAGTTTGTATGGAACCATCTCATGGTGTATGGGAATCGTTTTTGTTTATACCACAAAAATATTTAGATCCTCATAAAGATGATATCAGATATCTAAACAAACTACAATCTGTTCCGTTAAGTCCTAAAAATAATTGGACTGATAATTTGGATGAAGCTGTAGAATTATTTCGAAAAGATCCATCCAAAATTTTTATTGCCCCAAATAGACCAAAACAATTCGAATTTGCGTTCTAAACACCCGGTGTCTTATATCCATGCTGAATTTTGCCCGCTGTACCTATACTACCAGAATTCAACCCAGCAGCCTTTGCTCTCATCTGTTCGTTGCCTGTGGTGAAACTTAAAGGTATATTATTGAATGGGTGTTCGTGGGGGTATACAAATACGGAATAAGTTGGATTTGCTTTTGATCCTCCATTTCCTGCGGTTGATGCCAAATTTGTTCCTCCTTCTGATAGTGTTAATACTGGAACTTTTTCTGGTAAACTCCAAGGGAGTTTAACCAAATATGCGTTACCTACGACATACAAAAAATCATATAATTTTTTAACATAACTTAAATCAGCATATGCTATAACACTAGTTCCTCCCGCACCTTTCTCAGATCCTGTTGGTCCAGAACCTGTCATAAACTGACCAAAACTTCCCATACCTCCACCTGTATATTGAACTTCTGCTGGACATGTGACATGGTGTAGATACACTTCACCATCTATGAATGCACATCCATTTATTATAGCATTTTTAGATACTCCTAAATTTGAATTTACCACAACTTGATTTGGGCACTCCAAATTCATTGAATCAGATTTTAAAGAAATATTAGATCCTGCTCTGATATTAACATTATTAGAAGATGAGACATTCATCTCTTGTGCTGCTGCAATTACAGATCTAGCACCCGCAGTAACATTCATGTTACCACCAGTGGACATACTTAGCCCACCATTACCAACAGTTAAGTCATATTTGTTAGTGACGTTTACGGAATATGTCCCACAAGGAAAACGAGAATTTTCTACAGTCTCTATATAAGGAACTGTTTCGTTTTTGACGAAAGAACCCTTTCCTTCAATTGTTACTGCTTTGGGTCTAAACTCTCCAGAAGTATCAACTCTGTGTGCCGCAAAACTATTGACTACTGATCCGATAGTTTCGTGTCTATCTTTTTCGTAGGAAATAATTTGGTTACCCCCAGCTTTAATAGATTGCTCGATTGGTATCAAATCCTCTGCTACCTTCTTGAGAATATCACCTTGGTTGCCTTTATCAACCTTTTGTGTGTTTTTTACTGCTGGCATATTTATATTTATCAGTAATTATGAAGCTGCAACTCCTAATTCGGTATGTTGTACTTTTTTTGCATATGATGTTGGATTCATACCTTTTAACCAGCTAGGCCAACTTTTAACTAAAGTTAATTTAGTTGGATGACTAAAATTATTATTTGGTCCACCCTTAGAAGCTCCATCTTTTGATGGATCTTCTATTGTTCTTTCCTTTTGCGAAAATTGTGCAGCATGAGCAAAAGCTGGTTTTGCAGTATTTACCCAATCATCATAATAAGTTTTATTATCAGGATCACCATAAGTAACGTAATGATCTCCTCTATATGATTCGTGATTATCACCTAATACTGTTAACCCTCTATCGCCTTTTACTGTATGATGTTCTTCTTGATTCACGACAATAACTTTATTTTCAACAGCAACTTCGACAGTTACATGATTTCCTATTTCGTAGTGTGATCCGCTATAATGTGATAACTTTATTTTCTCGAAATCATCAGTTTCTATAAACTCTAACGATCCAGCTTTAGAGTTAAATGTTGTTTGACCAGAGAAAAAATAAGGTTCACCATCAGGCATTGATTCGGCTCCAGCAGGATAATGTAAACTAGGATTACTACCTTGTGGATTTGTTACGCTATTCCAATCTTGTTTATCAAAAACATAACCCATATAAACAGGTCTGTCCAGACTCCCATTTTCAAAAAATACCCAAACATGTGCTCCGACACGAGGAACCGAAAACATTCCCTTTGCAGCATTGTTTATTGGGGTTGGTGCTATAGATTCATTATAAACATCACACATTCCAGTTTTATACCCTTCACCAAATCCACCTGGTGTTGCATTTGTTGATAATGCTGCTTTAGGTGAAACGGATTCACCAGATGGTGTGATACTTTGTTCTCCTAATGGTTCTCTTAATACTCCCCTGTGACCCTCCCCAACGGTAGCCACACTATTCTTTGCATCATAAACTCCAGCAGAACCACCACCAATTAATGGTGATGCTTGTTCTGCCCACATTAAAACTTCATTGAATTTTTTTGTATTTTCTTTATTATAAAATGAACATATGTTATCACCACCCAAAAATCTGGCTTGGTGAACATCTGGTGGAAGTCCAGATTCTCTAGCTAAATGAGCAGTAAATTCTGGTATAGTAATTTTTACTCTACCTCTTCTTTCTGGGTCATTGTTTTGTGTTACAATACCCCTAAAGAATCCATAATGTTTTTCGTCTAAAGGATTTGCCATATTATGTTAAAAATTTAGTTTGCATATTTGCTTTTTCAAGAAATTTGGTATTTCTATTTACAAAGTTATCTATCGTACCATTTGCTTTAAATGCTTCTTTCGAGACTTCGTTTGCAATTCTTCCGACATGTTTATCAACCTCCATAGTAATTTTGTTTGTTATTTTATTCATTGCTGACTGAGCTAAACAATTTGTCATCTGAGCAGCAAAGGATGCACAACTTTGCCTACTCTGAAAGTATATGTTTAAGTTTGTAGACTTTTCTGTTAAACCTTGTATTTCTACTAATATGCCTGTTAATTCATTTATAATGGATGTTATTTTCATCAATGGAGATAACACCGATCCAATAATTTGATTGACTCTTGCATTGATTATACCAGTAACAGATGCAGTAATGGAAGCCATTAACCCAGCGGCCATACCAGCAATTTGTTGAAGTAACGCCGCAGGATTCATTGCAAATCCAAATATTGTATCTTTTAAACACAATAAGCCGTTAGATGCTGACATTATCCCGTCAACTGTTTTATTAACTGAACTTAGAATTTTAGAACTGCCTGATACATTAAGTGAAAATCCCATAAAAATATTTATAGCTAAAAACAAAAAACCCCACTATTTCTAGTGGGGTTTTTAAAGAACTTATATACTAGATTTCGACTGCAAAGTGTCTTCTTTCTTCTGGTCCTCTATCATCAAAAGTGATAGCAGCAGTTAAAGACTGAACTGGGCTTGCAGTTAGAACCGTAAACTTTAATGTTGAATTATCTGTAAAATATAATGCAAAAGTTTGATTATTATATTTTGGATCTACTTTCATAGCAAATCCGTTTGCACCAGTAATAACAGTCAATGTAGTTGTTGCTGTTGAAGTACCAGAAACACCATTAAACAATATACCAGCTACTGATTTTGTGGTGGGATTGGTATATCTAACAGCAGAAAGACCTGTCAATAAAACAACAGAATTATCATAAGCAGATAAACTAACTCCTAGTTTTTGTGGGTATTCCAAGGTTGGGTCAGTTACATAATAATCGAAATTTGCCATAATATTATTTACTCTTTTCTTGTCTATTTAATTGTCTTTTTTTTAAATTTTGTACTAATGTAAAAAGTTTTTGTTTAAATTGTTTCCAATATCTATTTGATTTTTTGATATTTACAGAAGAATTATCAGGAGAATATGCTATAACTCTAAGAAAATCAACTTTCAATAAAAACATTTCTCGCAAATAACTCATATGTATCTCTTGCTCTTCGTCTGGTAAATGCATTAGATACCTTATATAAAACGCATTAAAGAATTTATTTGTTTTTGATTTTGGAAATTTTAAAACGGAGTCTAGTATGTATAAAACTTTTGATTTATCTACATCCTTTCTTTCATAAAATCTAGTTATTATATAACCTAATTGTGATGCATTAGCTTCGAATTCTGCTGGTTCTGTATAATATATAAACCATTCTTCTGGTGTTAATTGTTCTCCTCCTGTTATTTTTGTTGTAACTCCATAATATCCAGCAGATGCTTTTTTGTATTGTTGTATGGCATGTATTATTTCATGAGCCAAAATGGATAAAATTGTTTCTAAATTTTCAAACACAGTATCAAATGCTATTACAACATGTTCATAATTATGTTCATCTTCTTCTATATAAGATCCTCCACTACCAGTTTCTTTAATAAAAACTGGTATTTCTTTATTAAGCTGTTTACCTAAATGTATGTATCCTATATGGAGTGATTTATGTTTGGTTCTGTTTATCATCTTTTTAACATTTTTCTTTGTTTCGTCTAATGTTAAATTTGATAATTTGCCTCTTCTTGATATATTATTATTAATAAATGAAGTAATCAATTTTTTTAATTGATTTTTAATATCATATGTTAATGGGGTGAATCTAGATTCGCTAATTAGCATAAATATATTTATGAACTTCGAACAACTAATCGATATGCTTTTGATAATGGAAGAAAAATGCACCAAAGTTACACAAAAAGCTCATTCCTCAAGGAAAGGAAAAAAGTGGATGAAGTGTGCAAAACAATCAGACGGAAGCATTAAGCGTATACACTGGGGTCAAGCAGGAGTAAGAGTTACTGGGAAATCTGGTAATACAAAACGTAAAAAATCGTTTAAAGCTAGACATGGGTGTTCACACGCAAAAGCTGGTACTCCAAAAGCACAAGCATGTAAAGATTGGGCGTAATATTATATTATAGCTCTTGCTCTTTTAATTGATTCTAATTTTAATTTTGCATCGGCTTCGACATTAGGGTTAAATGATTTCCAATCACCAAAATGACCAATCTTCAAGTGACAACCAGCATCACCTTTTTCTTCGCATAATGTAATTAGATTGCTTTGTTCTAGTTCCAATTCTGGATGTAAATGAAATGGTTGTTTGTGGTGTACTTGTAAATTCTTAGTATTACCACAAGCAACACAAGCTGGTTCCAGCTTTAAATGATTCTTTCTAGTAGTTTCCCAATGAGGTGATCTTAATGATAACGGTTTACCTTGTATCTTTTCTTTAATAGCGTTTAAAAGTCTTGTCATATTATTATTTAACATAATCTATTCTTTCTATTAATTTTAGTATACATCCAGTTTCAAAATTATGTTTAGTCATATTGGTTCTTCTTTTAATTTTAATTGTTTCTGATTTATTCAATTTTGTAAAAACGCTTCCTTCCATTTGCATTTCATTCACAAAATTAGAATAATTATGGATGAATTCTTTGATATCCCCATTTGGGTAGATTACATTATATCTAAGTTTATAATGACCATACTCTTTTAATCTTTTAACAGAAGCTTTCTGCGCTTCTGTTAAACCATAAGTTTTTATATAATTCTTTAATCTTATAGAAGTTTTTTTTGAATTTTCTTGATGTTTTTTTCTATAGTTTTCGTCGTTTTTATATTTTTGTTTAAGCTTTAAAGAACATTTAACTCTTCCTTGTATTTGTGAATTGCTATGCCCGTTTTTATATTGTTTTAATTTTCCTATTGATATTCTTTTAGAAACTTCCTTTCTATAATCTTGGTTACAATAGTGTAATAGATTTCCCCCAGTACCTCCAATATGGATATTATAGCAATTACTACCGTATTTATATTTTAGTTTTTGTATTAGCTTTTTTTCTAATTTATCTAATTTTTCTTTTGAATCTATTTTTAGTTTCAACCATCTTCTTGAGAAATTCTCTTTTCCATATTTTTTAACAGCTTTTAAAAAAATAGTTGGTCCAGATCCGATATAATTATCTGTTTTATATCCAATGTGTTGACCTCCATAAACTTTTCCATTTAGATTATTAATGGTTATATATAATAAAAATTCTTTATTCATTATTATTATTTATTATCGAGAACAGGAAATCAATCAGGTTATATAATTTAAACAAAAAAGAACCACAGATTTCTCTGTGGTTCTTTACAACTGTTTTTATTTTTAGTTTAAAACTAAAAATATGTAGCTTGGTTCCCGGGAGTAAATGCCACGCCAAGATCCTTGAGGATGATGGTGTGATAATATAGGCTTGCGCCAAAGATATTATCAACAACGCCATAACGGGTCAATAGGCCAACGCGAGGTGCGAAGTCATTTGGTCCAATGGTACGTTGAATCATCACAGGGATGTATGGGCAGTAGATAATGCCAGAATCATAGAACTCAGTTCCTTTGTAGCCTAATAGTGCATATTCAATTCCAGTGGAAGTTCCATTGGAATAGCCATTATCACCATAGACGCCAACATTTTGAGACTCTGTTCTTGTGTCGCGATAGATCTGGAATCTTCCTCCGAGGGAGCCAACTTTAGCAACGCCAGTCTGCTGGGTGGATACGTTACCTTGAACGGTTACCCATTGGAACTCAGGCAACATTTCAAAAATAGCGCACACGCGAGGTGTAGCTACGATGAAGTTTGCTGGTCCACGGCGATTGCGAATAGCAATGCGGTTTGCTTCGATGATTACTCTCTGGTAGAAGTCACGATTACGCTCAACAAGCCAACGGCCATCGGCAGTAGCAGGACGCCAGACAGAATATCCCTTACCAAGACCACCGTTTAAGGAGGTTTGGATCATACGGATAATCATTTCGCGGTCGATTTCGGCTTGGATCTCATATGCCATAGCATTTGTGATCTCAGCATCGATGTCGATACCGTTCATGTTCTTTAAGTCCTGTTCTAATTCGACAGACCATTTTGCACCTAATCTACGAGTACCAGCTTCAACTGCGGTTTTTTCAAAGCTAACTTCAACAGTAGGGATATTTGCATTGATTTCGAAATTCTTTAGAATTTCGGCAACGCCTCTATCCTGATCTGCGAAAGCCCATTCAGCATTACCTGAGAGAGCAGCATTTGAGGAACCAGTGAAACGAGAATCGAGATGTTGGAATCCTAATTCGTTGTCACCACCAGGAGACTTGTTATAAGGAGAAGCAGCAGATCCTGCGTAATTGACTGTAGAAGTCTGGGTTCTATACGGAGCACCAGAGCCACTAGCAGAATTACCGGGGGCGGGTGCCCAAGTACCAACAGTAGTACCACTTAAGGTAGTAGCTTGTGAGGTATCTTGGTAAGAACCACCGAGGGTGTCTTTGCTGTACTTATAACGAAGTGCGAATGCCAATCCAACAGGACCAGACATAGGCTGAACGCCAACGATTTCGTTGGTGATCAATTCGGGGAATGTACGACGAATCATGGGAATCAAAATCTTAGGAAGACGATGATCTCCAGAAGCATAAAAATCAGAACCACCGGGGAATGCTCCACCAGTTGCTCCATTATTACCACTTCCGAAAACTCCACCTGTTCCACCAGCTACATTTGCCTCACGGAGACAGTATGCTTCTTGGTTCTCAAGTAGCATTGCAGTGTTTAAACGGGTATGTTCATCTTCGATAGGACCAACACTCTTAGAGGTATAATCGAGCACGGGTGCCCATTTTTCCAATAGAGTCTTAGCGCGATCTTGATCGATATACGATTGTGCGGGTTTAATTTGTTTCATAATTTGTATTTTTCTTTCTTTTGTTTTTTCGACCTCAAGCACTAACTCAGTGCAGGAACTCAAGTAATATCTACTTCTACCAAATTTTTATAAGTAAATATATTAGTATTTACCTAATTCGTTCATATAATTTTGAACGTGTGCAAAATTTTCTTCTTTTTGTTGAACAGTATCTTGTGCGTCTTCTTCCAACACAATACGATCTTGTTTTACTTTCCTATGTTCATAGGCTTCACCCTTTAAAGTTTTGATTCTTTCTTCTTCCTTCTTATCAAACAAAGAAAGGGTATAATCAATGTTTTCTACGATAAACTTAGGAGATTTACCTTCAAATACTCTTTGTGCATACTCTTTTTTCTTGGGAGGTAGAACAGAAATTTTTTGTTCTAAAACTAAATCAGCTTTTGCTTTTGCTAAAGATTCTTTAAGATCTTTAACTTCTGATTCTAATTTTGTGGAAGATTGTTTGAATGAATCAATTTGAGTTTTACCATCAAGTAAAGCGTCTTTTAATGATTCGTTCATCAAAGCAGAGTTAATAGCCAATGATTCGCGAAGATTGTTTAAGATAGTACGAGCCTTTTGGTTTTTGACCGCTTCTTCAATTGATTTCTTAGGGATTTTGGATTCAATAAACAAATCCATATAATGAGAAATTCTTTCTACTAAATCTTCTTTAAACTGAGATGCTTGCTCGTTTACAATGTTTTGGTACTTTTTAATTACCATTTGTAATTTTGCGGTGTTATTAGCATCCATTGCTTCAACAACTCTTTCCAACTTTTTGCTATGATCTTGATCAATGGCTTCCAACAATTGTTCAGCCTTATCAGTATATTCGGAGTCTTGTTCTGTTAAAGCTTTTTCAACGTGAATTTTAACTCTTTCGTTTACTGCTGTATCAAAAGCTTCTTGTATTTGATCGAGAGTCTGATCGGTTAGAATTCCTTGGGTTGCTTCTTTTAAAAGATTTGAAATTTCCTTTGCCATAATATTAGTTATTCTTTTTATAATTATTTACTTGATTTCTTCCCTTGTTTTTTAACAAATTTTGGATTTTTATCATCAGATTTTGGAAATAAATCTTTTTTTGCTGCCTCTGCAATAGTTTTTTTGATTTTATTTTGAATTACAACTTCAAGTAATGTATGTGCTTTTTTATAATTTTCACAAATCATTAAATCAACAAACTTTAAAAGATTTTCGTCAAGTTTCTTTTTGCCCTTCTTTTCAACCTTTTTCTCGTCTTTCTGTTCGTCCTTTTGTTGACCCTTCTTTTTGAATGGGACAAAACCTTTTGGAAGTTTTTTCTTTTTGTCTTTAGCCATATTTTTATTTAGTTAAATTTGATCTTATTTAAGAAATCCAATATAGATTCTTTTAAATATTGTTCTACTTCTCTTTTAGGAAGACTACTAATTTTGTTTTCAAAGTCAGCATATAATTCTTCAAATTGACCAGACTCTGCTAAAACCCATTGTTTAGATTCTAAAATACCATTTACAAATGCTTTAGGGAATGATGGGTCTGCTACACAGTCTACAGAAATTAAACGCAATTCCTTTACGATGTTTTTACCACCAGCAGCTTCTTCGAGTTGTCCTAGTGCTCTAGAACTCATACCCACCTTTACACCATCTTGAATTAATGCGCGAACTATGTGTCCACATGGAGTAGTTAATACTTTACTTTTACCATGAAATACATTACCTTCTTGGTATAAATCTGTAACCAAATGACAAGCTTTATCTAAACTTACTTCAGCAGTACTTTCGTGATTGAGTGTACCCATTGATCTACCAGTATTAATCATTTCGCTCTTGTATCGATTAACTTCTTTAACCATTTCATCCAATTTATATAAACGATTGTTTCTGTTAAAACTTTCAGCCATCATATATGGACCTTTAATAAAAAGTGTAGATGGGCTTTTTCTATCTTTTTCTTCAAAGATATACTCAAATTGTTCTTCTGGAGCTGGTTTTTCTACAATTAAACGTAGTGACATAAAACTATTTAGATTATTTATTCATTTTTTTAAGAGCAATTAAGTTAAAAAATAATATTTTCCTAAATAATGTTATGAGTAATGATTCAAATTTAATATTTGAAAGGTATATGGAATCTATTGATGAGGCATTTATGCCTTGGAAAAATGGCAGAAAAGCTGCTGCTGGTTTAGGTAAAAAAACTTTAGTAAGACACGATACACAAATTCGTGCAAGAAACGACATAAGAGAACAAAACATAAAGATTGCAATTGAAAATGATTCTACTCTTAATATTTTGGATGCTCTCTCTGAAAGATTCTACAAAGGCAATGTCAAAAAGGTAAAAACATTAATGGCTGAATATACGGGAGTTGGTAACCCTGAAGTAAAAACAATGTTCAATCCACTAGAATATGGTCTAGAACCATACACTATACCATTACACGATATTCCAAATAGAATATTAGCAGTTCAAGCTAGACATCCACAAATCACAGGACATACTATAGGTCAAAATTTACAAAGAAATTTATTAAAAAATTATTATGAATTGTTGTGTGATGTTTATCGATCAAAAGGTGGAAATCCAGATGACGTAAATGAATTGGAATTGGTTTTATCTTTCCCAACTAGGATACATCACGAATTTAAAAAATGGGGAGATGAACATCGTGATGTATTAAGACCACAAATATTTGGTGGAGAATCTGAAGCAGATAGAAATAATCAATTTGTTCACATTACTAATGTTCGTGAATTACAAGGAAGAAATTGGGAAAGATTAAGTAAAGCAGAAAAGATAGGCAATCTTTTATTTTGGGGTGATCCTAGGACTCCAGAATCTGAATATGATACCACTTACAAACCCGAATCAGCAAAAACTCCAGAAAATTTAGCAGGAAGAACTTTAGAAAATCCTGATAGAAAACAACTAACCAAAAAAACAAAAGCATGGCCCAAAGCTAAACCATCACCAGAAGAAAAAGAAAAGAAAAAGAACGAAACATTAGTCCCTGCATTTGGTTCCACCGAAACCAAACAAGAAGAACCAAAACCAGCTAAGAAAAAGAAACCAACAAAAAAACCAACAAAAGTTAAAGAATCATATCAACCATTTATAAGAGTTATTCCTTTCTAAATAAATCTTTTTCGGTTATAATTATAAACTCAGCACCTTTGGAAGCCGCGAATTTTTTCGCGGCTTCCCATTTTGCACTATTAACAGCCCATTGAGTTGTTTCGTATATTATAGTTTGCTTTTTCTTTTTCTTTGTGATGGTTGGTGGTTGTGTTTGTTTGAATGGTTTAATCTCTATCAAATATTTTTTAATCTTATTTCCTTCTTTAATCACAACATAATTATCCACATAATATCGATGCATACGATTATCTACTGGACTTTTATATGGGACTATAATGTTTTCCGATCCCCATTCTAAAACATTGGGATTACTATCAGCCCACAAGAAAAATGTACGTTCAAAAGAAGAACGAAATATTGCAAACTTCCCTATGAATTTTTGGGGATTTTTTGGTTGAAACACACCCTGTTTATATCTTTCATCTTTTTTAAAAATTGGTGGCATATTATTTTTTGAATATACTTAGTAATCCTTTACTAGCACCTGATGGAATAAAATACATTGCTGCTGCTACCAATGCTAATATTACTGCACATATTGTATAAAATTTTCTATTTCTAGCAGCCTGATCTTTTTTTAATGCTTCGAATTCTATATTGGAAGTTACCAATTTACCAACTTCTTCTGCATCTTTTCTCTTTAAATCTGCAATAGAATTCTTCTGTTTCTCGTCTTCCAAAATAACTTTTTCAACTGCTTTATCTAATTCTTCTCCATTTAAATTTTTTAATTCTTTTCCATCATCAATATCAACACCTAATAGTGATTGTGATTTCTCTAAAAGATCTTTAACTCTTTTAATATCAATAGTTCCAGAATTTACCTGTAACATTTGTGTGGCTTTTACTAAAAAATCTTTAGCATCATCGGTTAATTTATCTTGTTTTTGTTCTATCTGTTGTTGATATATTGTGTGTTGTACTGCCGTAGTAGCACAACCAGAAAACAACAAACATATCGTCAATATAATAGAATGTATATATTTCATTTAATTATTTAACATAATTAAACTTAACTATAGAATTATTCGGAAATGTATGTCCTAATTATTTAGTCTACTATTAATGGATCTCCATCACCTAACCTACAAAAAATATACAAGGGTCGCTATCGCCCAGGGCAGCAGCATTGGTATATAACTGCTCTTCTAGTTTATTTTTTTCTTCAATTCCTTGGCTCATGATTTCTGTAGTAAATACCTGACCCCCAAATAAATTTACTTGACTGAATTTACTTCTAGTATGTCCAACCATTATTTTTGTTAAAGCTAATGCATATTGATAAACCCAAATTTCTTTTATTAAATCTCTTATTGGCTTTTCTATATAACAATTAATAACTCCATAAAATCTAACCGAATCGTTTGGTTCTGGATAAATTTTCATATATTGAGTTCTGTCATTAAATTCATAAGATCTTTTAGTTGCCAATACTTTTTCTCTAGTTTCTAACCAGTTTTTAACACTATACCAACTTATTAAATCAAATCCATAATTACCCATTGCATAACTAAAATATGTTTGTTGTGCTAATGTTTGTTCTATAGTAAATAATGTATTAATTCCAGTCGTGGAACCTTCTTCGAAGTCAGTAACCGCAATTACTTTTCTGTAATCCATCATGTCATAGTCAAACATATTATTGTATATAACAGTTTCTTGACCAGTTTTTTCTCCCATTGTTGTTAATTCTTGCTTATAAGATGAAACAAAATATGATGATATTGGTATTACATGTAATACTGGATCAGCAGCAAATGCTGTTACCATTTGATTATATAAAGAATAGTTTAATATAACATTCTTTTCCAAGCCATCTGTATATTTTGCTGATAATTCTGAATTTAATGCAAAAAATGCTTTATTTAAAGATGATAAAGAAATATAAAATGTATCAGTATTCTGTAAATATGGCGCAGTATCTACTGATAAAGTTTTATGCGTTACTGCTGATCTAGACATGTCAGATTTTGCTAATGTATACAAATGATCTAATCGTATACCTCTACCTCTTTCATATAAAGCCGAATTTATAATCAAATATTCTTTGGTATAACCAGCATATTTCGAAAACATTTCACATGCCATCGAAATTGCTTCGAATATTTGATCCTGATGGATCTCTACAGAAATCAATGGTGCTCCGATAGATCTGACTATACGATCAGCCAGTCTTTGGAAACTATCAATTTTACTATTTAAATTAGTGCTTTGAAATGCAGATATCGGTGTTATTAGACATTGGCTCATAAATATATTAATGAAGAAACATTTTTTGATGATAAAAACTCATAATATAACTAAATTGAAATATCTTTGTTATCATTTTGGTGATAATGCATCTTGTTATATTTATCCGGGTTCTGGTAAATATTGGAAACTACATATTAAAAAACATGGTAAAAATATTTCCACCGAAATATTAGGAGAATATTCATCATTAGAAGATGCTAACATAAATGGATTATTTTATTCAAAATTATATAATGTTGTCGAATCAAAAGATTTCGCAAATATTATAGTTGAAGATGCTAGTCATAATTTTAATCATCTTACCAAAGAACAAAGAAAAAAATCATTAGAAAATCGAGAAAAAAGAAGAAAAGAAAAAGGATTTACTGAATCCGAAATTTTAAACCACAAAAGATTTAAAAGTCTTAAATGGAGACTAACAGAAAATAGAGAAACCCATTATAAAAATAGAACAAATCGTTTAAGTAATAAACAATTTACTGAATCAGAATTGGCTGGATATAAAAGAATGAGCAAAAAACAAAAAGGTATATCATCTGCTATAAGATATAATATTGCAGGTTACACCAATCCAACTAAAGGTAAATCATTTAAAGAGACTATAGGACCAGATTATATACATCCCAAAAGAAAACAATGGCATTTAATAGTAAATGGAGAATCTAAATTTGTTATAGATAGTACTAAAGAATTACGAAAAATTATATCGGATTCTATAATAAAACAAATTAAAAATAATAATTTTTATGAAGTAATTAGATATAATAACACAAAACATCAATTCAAAACTGGAGATATTTTAGAATTGAAATATATCGGATATTCTGGCGATTAAATTTAAATTTATTCTGGTGCTGCTTCTGGTGCTGGAGGTGGAGTTCCTGCTCCAGCTTCAGGCGGTGGTGTTCCACCAGCTTCTGGTCCTACTGCTGCTGGTCCACCAGCAAACGCAGGAGGCATTCCTCCTCCACCACCTCCTCCACCACCACCAGCTTCAGGGGGAGGACCACCAGCTTCAGCTCCTGCTCCACCAGCTTCAGCTTGAGCGGCCAAGGCTTCTTTCCACTTAGGTCCAAGAGTTTCTATTTGGGTCAATTCCCATTTTAGTTCTTTATCTTTTCTTAAGAATTCTCTGTTAGCTTTAATATCAACATCAGTCCAACCCAAATATCTTTTTTGTGCAAAAGTTTGCGATACCGATTCATTTGATGCTAGATTTCCAAAATTTGCAACCTTTAATTCTAATTTTTGACTTTCACGAAGTTCATAGAAATTCGTTGGAACATTAAATTCCATTTGAATTGATTCTTCATTTAAATCAAATTCTTTCCATAATCCTTTTAATTGTAAATGAGTTATGAAACTGGATTTTATACCATTAGCAAACAATTGTTGTTGGCGAATAATGAAACGTGCAAACTTTAATTCTTCTCGAAGCATATCTGCTCCATCACGGAATGCATCTTGTGGATCTAAACGAGTAGTAGGAACTTTTAAAGATTGATATAATTTCTTGACGAAATACATCAAATCAGTTAATTCACCAAGATTTGCAGCACCTGCTAATTGATCTACGGTTGTACCTTCAGAACCTGCACGTTTTGCAAACCAAAAGTTATCAAGAATAGATTGTGGATTAAACTTTTGTACGATTCCTCCCTTATCTGGATCGTATGTTTTAGATGACCAATACGAAGAAATTAATTTACGAAGATATGCTTCTGCTTTTGGTGCTGGCATATTACCAACATCCACATTGAATACTAGACGTTCTGGTGCTCTGGCAAGACGATATATAACAATTGAATCTTCGATCATCGACAACTGACGATATGCTCTACGACAATTTTCCAAAAATGGAAGGCGCATAGTTTTGCTTTCATTCCAAACATCAGAATTAATGTAAGTAATCTGATTTTTATCCATAGGAACAAAATCTACACCAATTTGTTTTAATGGATTATTTGGATCAAATTTCGGTTTTCTGAAAAGATATCCTTTTACTAAAACATTTTGTACATTTGAAAATACTGGATCAATTAACTCTGTCGGAACCTGCACAACACCTAATATGCCTTCATCTGGATAATCTTTGTGTATAATATGTTCCCAATAAATTTCACCTTCAACCAATAATTGTCTAAAATAAGACCATCCTTTATGTTCAAGATCAAAGTGAGAAGTAAATTTTAAAAATTCTTTTTGTAATGCTTCTGATTGAAAATTAGATAAAGCTAAATTCTTAAATTTCAAATTCATACAACTATTTGTATGAGAATCAATGTTTATTATTTCATCACATATTTCATCTAAAGCATTTGCAACTTCGGAAAATGCTCCCATGATTCGATAATCACGAACCCTTGCCAATTTATCCTTTTGGATATTGGCATACATGACTTCACTATAACGCTTATCGGCAGTTATGTCTCCAATAGGATTATTGTTATAATCAAAATTTTGTGATATTGAATGTCTAGATAAAACTTCTGCTCTTTTTGAGCCTGTATCTTCAAAATATTTGTACTTAGGATTTAAATTATTGGTTAAATCCGATACTTCAAAGTTACCATATGGTAACTTTGAAGAGATATATGACATTAAATCTCTTCCGAAAGTAGATATTTTTCCATCATCAAAATTTGTCGGCATGTTGATATTTATCTATTAAAGTCCAGAAAGAAATATTAATTTTGTATTAATTGAATTGGTGTCTTTCCAACCAACTTCGTTTAATACTGCTAAGTTTATTTCTGAAGACTGAGTTAAATGTGGTAATGATACATGTATTGCGTTCTTACTTAAAATTGTATAATTTATTTTTGGGATTATAAATCCACTAACATTTGGATAATAAGTGTATCCAAATCCCGAATAATTGGTATACAAAGTCGAAGATTTACTGCTGAGTAATATATTACTTGTGTATTGTAAGTTTTTCCCTATTATCGTAAGAGATAAAGGAAAATCCTTCGGTTGTATTATGACTTCGGTTCCTGATAATTCTATCATTCTTCCAGAAGAATTTAAATACAAATTAGTTAAATATGGTGCTCCAGAAATAGACACAGTTTCATTTTCGTTTAATAATCCCTTTGCAGAATCATACACATAATTTTCTGACGATAAACTATCAGTAAAAGAATCGAATAATAATTTGCTAGAAACTCTAAAGTTAGAATCTACAAAATAAATGTTTTTCGCATAGTCCGAATCAACACTAGGAAATAACCAACCTTTAATTGTAAATGATGTAGTCGCTATGAATCTTGGTTTATCTGCTGATGTTACATCAATTGGGTATTCTGTACTAATAGTTCCATCCCATAATACTTCTGATCTAATTTCATTTAATGATTCTATTCCAAATGCTGTCGGAATTTTCCAACATATTATAATATATGGATTAGAATAAGGAATAAAATTCGACAGTATCTGATCCATGTCACTCTGATAATTTGTTAATATATTAACAGCAACTGTCAAATTTACAGGGACAGGCATTCTTACATGGGTAGTAAGTTTACCGTAACCGTTATTTTTTACTGGCTGGTAAAAACCATCAATTTTATTGAAAACTCTGGTTTCATCCCTTGCTATTGAAGTAATGTTTACGGCTATAACAGGAACTGTGATATTCTGAGCTTTATTAACTATATCATGTATCACCCTTTCTTTGGGTGCATGAACATATCTAACTCGTATTTGTTCTTTGGCTTCTCTGTTCTTATTATGTCTAGTAATAAGAACATCATCCATCGCAGCAATAAATTGCGTCAATAAATCATGAATTTCAAAATGGAATCCATTGTTTTGCATTAGGATTTAAGACGGAATGAATTGATATATATTCCTTCACACAATATATCAAATGTAGATTTTCTACTAAATGATTCCTTTTTAACTGTCTTGGAAGATGCTAAAGAATCAAGAACTACTTTAAGTTCTGGTGAACCAGATAATTGTCTCCTATATTTGTTACAAAGTTTTCTTGCTATGACTGCTTGTTTATTAGAAAGTTTATGTTGATTCGCTAGACTATGACCGATAATACCATCAATTTTATTGAATCCGACATTATTCTTTTCTTGTGCAAAATCTTCATCCATTCCAGCTATTATTTGTAGGAGTTTTAAGCAAGCTTCTTTAACTTCATCGGTTATTGTAGGATCTTGTGCTTCTTTTCTGATTTGTTCTGGTGTTACATTTTTTGTAACATACTCACCAGCAATATCAACAGGATGATCTACAAATACTATATCTTCCCCAGCAGTTTCTTTCTTGTCTAAAATCTTGTCATTAACACCAGCTTTATTAATGAAACTTCTAATCATTATTTCATCGATTGAATCTTTTGCTGCCAAATAATGTATTTCTACGTTTTTGGTCTGCCCAATACGATGTGCCCTATCTTCTGCTTGAATAATCGTGGTTGGTCGCCAATCAAATTCACCGAATATAACAGTAGTAGCTGCTGTCAAGGTTAATCCAGTGGCACTTGCTAATATAGAACCAATAAATACTTTGACATCTGGATTAGTTTGAAATTCATCTACTATGTCCGTAACTTCATCCGCCGCTGCTCCACCAATTAACATTACCGATCTTTTTCCAAAATGTTGTTGTAGTCTCTGAACCACTTCTCTGTGGTGAGCAAATATGATAATTTTTTCTCCAGATTTTAATACTTTTTCAGCATGTTCTATAATATGTGGCAATTTTTGTATACCCAAAAGTGATCTTTGCTGAGAAATAGTTTCAAAGAATATTCTTTGTTTTTGTTCTAATTCTTGTGTATACTTATTAAACTGAGAAAGATCATCATTTGATTTTGCTAATTCAATATAAGCAACTAGCTCTTCGGTTTCTTTTCTTAATTCATCTCTTATTTGAAGTTCTTCTGCTTTTTCTTTTGCTGAAGATTCAAACGTAATAATACTCCTTGTTTTTGGTGGAATATCTTTCAGAACATCCTTTTTCAATCTACGAACCATGATGGTAGATCTCAAAAGATCCTGTAATGCTTCCATGTCCGAATCTTTTGGAGTATTGTATTCTAATCCATATCGACCTTGTGTTGCACCACAATACTTTGTGATAAACGTGAAATAGTTATTCCATCTATTTGGATCTAGATAATGTAATAATGCAAACAAATCTTGTGGCTTATTGTCGATGGGTGTACCAGTCAAAAACAAAGCTCTTTTGGTTTGAACAGGTTTTTTAACATCTTTTGGGTTCATTTTTCTGGCATCGTATGGATGTGTCCCCAAAATTGCCATAGATCTTTTTGCTGTTTTGTTCTTCATGTAATGAGCTTCATCAGCAATAACCAAATCAAATTCGCCCATTTCATCAATTTGTTTCTTCAAATCATATATTATATCATAATTGACTATGATAATTCCTCCCATTTTTGCAGGGAATGCCTTTTTATTATCTACAACGGTTATCTTTCTTTTCGAGATTAACCATTTTTCTAATTCGTTTTTCCAATTGTATTTTAATTTCTGAGGACACAAAATTAAAACATTTTGAATATCACTATCATATACATTTATGTAACCGATAGCTTGAATAGTTTTTCCTAAACCCATTTCATCTGCAATGAATACTTTGTCTTTACCCATCGCAAATCTAATACCTGATTCTTGGAATGGTAGATATTTTAATCCTTCTGGTGCGGGTATGGGAGAATCAGGAGAAGCACCTTCGGGTTTTGGTTCTTCACCAGTTGATCTACTAATTTCTTTAGCATCAACATAAGGTTGTAGTTCCTTTTTTAATTCTACATCAGAATCTGGAACATATTCAATCAATCTTGCTGCTGTAGCAGCATCACCTGTCCACCAATATTTTCTATCCCTATCAAAAATAAATTTTTTTGATTTGACCATGTCTTTTACCGCTTCATCATATTTAAATGATATAATATATCTATCTCCATTTTTACTTAAAATGGGTTTAGAAGCGGCTGATGCTACTGTTGATGTAGGTGTAACATCAGTATTTCCAGATTTATTCAAATATTCTTTATAGCAATCTTCGTGCATTACTATTTTTGGACTTGAGTTCCAGAAAATTCTCTGCCCAACATTAATTTTTACTCCGTGTTTGCAATTTTCATAACCACATCTACCGGGAAATTTACTCGACATAAACCCCTCTTCTAACATACTTAGAAGAGATTCAGATATAGGTATGAATTTTTTTCTTTTTTTAGACTGTAAACTAGACATACTTATATTTACCGCCTATACAAATCTTTTTAAGAAATATTTTGGTAGTTTTTTAGCATTCCTAATAACAGCATCAGATATAGATCCATCTAGAATGTAAGTTATACATTTATCCTGTTTTGTTCTTACTCCTCTACCACAGGCTTGAATTAGATGATTCAGCATCTGATTAACATACCAATTTGGATCATCTTTGAATAACTTTTTGATTCTCTCATCATTTAATGGCATGTATGCAGCCTTTGCTACAATTTGAAACCTAGCCAAATCTTCTTTCAAATCTACACCATACGTCATTGACGGACTGACCAACACTGTTGGTCCTGTGGATTCTATATGTTGCCTAATAATTTGCTCGTTGTTTGCACCATCTAATCTGAACAAAAATCTAGGATCATCAATATTATCTTTCAAATATTGAGTAATTTCCATAGTATGAGTATGGATTACACCCTTTACATTTTTATGAAAATCACAAATCTTTAAAATATTATCCTTTAATACTGGAAGTTTCTCTTTAAGATTTTTGTAATTTAGTTTATGTGCTGTGGAAACATGAATAGGAGCATTTTTAGGATCAAAAGTAGAATCTACTTCAATATATTGATACTTTTCAATTCCCAATGTTTTGGCAAAATTAGCAGGATCAATAATCGTAGCAGACATTAACAAAATCTTTTTTCCATACTTAAAGATATGCTTTGCCAGATTATCTACCCTTAATGGTTTAAGGGTCACTCCGTCCAAGTTATGTTCAATTACATACTCACATTCTTCCCATGTTTCAATTGTTGTTTGAATTTGGGCAAGAAGATTTGTGAACAGTTTAAATCTCTGTACATCAGAATCTGCTGTTGATGTGTTTCTCTTCTTTTTTCCTAGAATCTTTTTAAGATCTTCGATTTCGTTTCCTAGTTTTAAAGTCAATTCTCCCAACCAGATTCTGAATTTTCCATAATTCTCCACAGGAACATCTGTAGGTTTATATCCCAAACGCTTTAAAATTTTGTAATTCAAACTTCTGCTGAAGCGTTTAACTAATTCAGACTCCATTTCAGAAGCTTCATCGCATACAATATATTGCCTATGACGAACATGTTCAGGAAGAGATAAAAACATGCTGTAATTAAGCACTCCAAACTTATTAGTCAACATATCTCTCCTAGAATTATAATAATCACAGGTAGAATTCAAAATACATGATTCTTTGATCCTTGGATTAAAGTGACAGGGAGCAAAATCTACATTATAACTAGGATCTACCCTACAAAGATAATTACTTTTACCTTTCAATGAACACGAATCTTTAAATAATTCAGTGTATTGGTCTTGTAGACTTTTTGTAATAGTCAGAGCAAATGCTCCAAATGGAGGTTGGTCTTCACATTCTTCAGCCTTTGCAAAGTCTCCAAATTGGTCAACCCTAAATGCATTGTAGGATTCAACTAAACTTTGAAATTTAGCAGGGACTTCATCCGAATAATTGGATAAAGTTTTAGAGAGGAACGATTTTCCACTTCCAGTCGGAGCACAACAAATTACGAAATCGTAGCCAGAGTTAAAGGCTAAATCAATTTTATCAAGAAGTTCTACTTGTTGTGTTTGTGGAACGAACCCATTTGGGAAATGATCTAATAGAGGCATTAATGGATCATACTACGGAACCAAGGATAAATCAAGCTTATTCTTCTCAAATAATATAACTTTAGTGTTATAAAAACGAGAATTATTTTTTTGATTTAAAGACATCAATTTAAAATAAAGATCGGAATCGTTTTCCGAAATAGCCGATAAAGTATAATCCAATATCAAATAGTTTTTTTCTTTTTTTACTTTAAACGGATATGGTATTTCAACTTTTTTTTGAGTTACGTTATTTCCTATCTTTAAATATATATAAAAATAATAATCTTTTTTATTAAAAAGTACTAATTTACCTTCTTTTAGAATTTTACTATTCGAAGATAATACTATATCTCTTTGTAGAAAATATTTAAACTCATTCTCTATGTCTTCCATTTATTGTATTTAAATGAAAAATACAGAATATCAAGAATCCATAAAATATAATTTTTCATTTGGAGTCATTGTTAGATATACTTTATTAAATGTCTTCCAAAATTCTCTTTCTTGTGCTACGGGATATGTAGTTACTAGGTAACATTCATTATAGTTTATACACCTAAAATCCATCATTAATATATCCCATGTGATAATTAATTTCTTTTCTCTTGGATTGAATGGTGGTAATCCACTTGGTCTTTTGTACCCTAAAACTCTTCTTCCATTATTTGAATTCAATAATGCCATTGAGTTAGAACACAACATCCTGCGGAAGGCAGGTCTACCCTCCACAGGATTTCGGCGTTTTATAAAAAGTTCACAAACATTATTTCTTAAAGCCATTTCTAATTGGCTATAATTAGTTTGTAATACTAAAGGATTTTCGTAATCTCTTCTCGGCACCTAATTATTTAGTACCTTTGTCTTTCTTCTTATCTTCTTTTCTTTTAGCAATACCAAACATCCTCTGTTCATTCAAGAACATACCTTTCTTAACCAAGCCATAGCCTTCTACTTCGATGTTAGCTACACTAACACCTTTATCATTCGGGAATACAATAATGTCATCCTTTTTACAAAATTGAACATTTGGACCCATTAAAACCACTTTAGCTTTTCTCCAAGCTTTTGTGTTTATATTTGTGGGAACGAATAAAGATCCCCGCTTTACTACAGATCCTTGTGAATCTTCGACTTCGTCAACGAATTCAACTAAAACTATATCATCAAAAATAAAAGATAACTGGAAATCGTCTAATCCGAATGATCCTTCTGAATTTGCATTCAAATCGATCATTCCCTTTTTTTGCTTCACATTATCCATGTGAGATGGTACTTCTATAGGCATATAAATTAATTATGTTGGTTTTTCAGAAAGTCAACATATTGTTTAATTTCTCTTTCTGATAATTCAAAATTTTTTGCTAAAATTTTAGTATCAGCATTTTCTTGAATTTTTTCTTCTTTGTTTTTCTTTAAATAACTAATTCTTTTTTTCTTTACTTTTGGTAAAATATTTAATAAGAATTCGTACTGTTCCTGTTTCGTGGAAAACGTCTTTCCATAGACATTTGTCGTTTGATTAAGTATCTCAGAAATGTCGGGAGAATACATGCTACACCAGCGAGCAACCATATAATAATTGAACTGTGTTTCTCCTTCATTTATCGTATTTAGTTTCTTCTTATTGAATAAGACAGAATCTATGAAATTAAATATTGTATCTTCCATTATTTTTCTAACTGTTCTTTAATCCACCAGTATACACTACTCAATCCCTTTTGTAAAGGGTAATTTGGCTTCCAGTTTAACTTCTTGAAAATCAACTCATTGTCGGAATTTCTGCCGCGAACACCAAGGGGTCCACTGATATGCTTTTTAACTAAATTTTTACTTTCCATCGAAGCCGCAATATCAACAAGTTGATTTATGGTAACCATCTCGTCCGAACCGATATTTACTGGACCAGTAAAATCAGATTCCATTAGTCTTCTTACTCCTTCAATACATTCGTCAATATACAGAAATGATCTGGTCTGTTTCCCATCACCCCATATTTCGATTTCTCCTCCATCTTTTGCCATTAATACTTTTCTGCAAATAGCTGCTGGTGCCTTTTCTTTTCCACCGTTCCAAGTTCCCATAGGACCAAAAATATTATGGAAGCGAGCAATACGGACATTCATTCCAAAATTTCTTGCATATGCCAAATAAAGTCTTTCGCTGAAAAGCTTTTCCCATCCATATTCACTATCTGGTGCAGCAGGATATGCAGACTCTTCTGAGCACTTTGGATTATTCGGATCTTCTTGGTTGTATGCTGGGTACATACAGGCACTGCTCGAATAGAACACTTTCTTTACATTAAATTGTTTACAGAGTTCAGCGATGTTCAAATTAATTTGAGCCGAATTATGCATCAAAACAGCATCATTATCACCACTAAAGATGTATCCAGCCCCACCCATGTCTGCTGCTAATTGATATACTTCATCAAATGCGTTTTCTTTTTCATCCAAACTGTGTTGACCGGGTGCCATCATTAGCAATGAACATTTATTATAATCCGTTAAATCCGCAATCACAAAGTCATCCGCAGATGTTTTCGAATATTCTGGATACTTTAAATCCGCAGCACGAACCCAATATCCTTCAGACTTTAAACGATTGACCAAATGATTTCCGATAAATCCCCCTGCTCCTAGTACTAATGCTTTTTTCATATTTAAATATTTTTTATAAAAATTCTATTGTGTCCAACACATGATAATTCTTCGTAATTCTTGTCAGTTTCCATATGATCCTTTATGGCATCACAAACCTCTTTATGTCCCCTAAATATAGGCAATCCACCAAGATCCTTATAACATGATGCATCATCAAACACTATAACTCCTTTGTTTTTTGTTATTTCTTTAGCTAAAGCTATATCAGAAACTACCGTATCATAATCATGACCACCATCTACATAAATTAGATCAATAGGCCCAATTTTCTTAATTTCATCTTTTATAGAATTATCCGTAGAAAATCCTCGTATTATTTGTTTATCTAAATCAAATGGCAAAGAAAACTTATCAAATAATCCTTTAACTAATTTAGGATAATCAACTTTATCATATGTTGAATATTTGTCTCCTGCATCAGATAATGGAGAAACCCCGTATATTGACGCATTTTTATTGTATTTTTTATTTAAAAATGTTATTAGATTCAATATCTGTCCTTTAAAAACTCCTATTTCTAGAAATGTAAATACGGAAGGCATTTCTTTTACTAATTCTCTCCACATTACATAATGTGCATCATCAACAAACCCATAAGAATTCTGTTTAACATACTCTCTTATTAATTTTAATTTATCGTCACTCCTATATTCGGAATTACACAAATTATACAAATCTACTTCGTTTTTATTTTTAAAAAATTCAAACATAATACTAGTCAATACAATTTTTAATGATTTCTGTATACTCTGCGTCTTTTGTGATTAACTTTTCGTATCGTTCTTTTGAAATATATTTTGGATTTATCCACCAATCTTCAAATGGATTTCCAGACAGATGTACATTATCTCCTACCAAAACATATCCTAAACTACTTAAAAATTCTCTTTGAGGAATTTTTTCTGAAAGTTCGTATCCTCTGTAAGAATCATGTTCTATAGTCAAAACTTTAAATTCCCTACCAGAAGAAAATACGTTTTTTAACGTCCGCACTCTCGTATTATCTCCTTCCAAATCAATAGTCAAATAATCAATTACAGCAGGAAAACCATTATCATCAAATAATTTTTTATAGTCTATATTTAGAGCATCATTACAAACAAATTTAGTCTTTCTCTTTTGCCATTCTTTTGACAAATCGGTTATATCTAAAGATAATCCATCCCATCCTTCGTTTTCTAATTTTAATGTGTTGTTTATATTGTCTGGAACCCAGCATCCAATATCTACAAAAAACTTTTTATCATCAGTTTTTACCAAATACGAAACAAATATATCTTGACCAGCTTGTGAAAAACTATCACTCATATCAATTTACTTAATTAGATATTTTGCATTTTCAATACAAATTTGTTTATTATCATAATGATGAGTTACACAATTATAAGTTTGAACCACTTTGTAATTGTGTTTAAAAAATATCCAATTATTTGCAGTTTGTTCACAACAATGCCAAATTTTAGAATTTACGTCAGTAACATCAGAAATATCAACATTCACCATAGAATCACAAACAGATCTTAATTCTAATTCTGGATAATCATGTGGTATTCCAAGAACACCTAAATTATAAATTGGTATATCTGTTCTTCCAATAGTATTTTGTGCTACCTTTATTTCACCCATCAAAGGATTTCCTTCCTGTATTCTTCTTTCGTATTTCCATACAAAAACTTCATTAGGATTTGGTTCTGGTAAAGCATCATGAAATATCAAATCATTATCAATCTTTACAGTAAATTCTGTACTACTTTTTGCATAATAAATAAAATCGGTTAATACATCAAAACAATATTTTAATCCATTGGTATACTTTTTAAACATTGGAATAATGTCATGATATCTTACTCGATCTTGATCAATGTTGTATTTAAACATTTTTTCTTTCAGATACTCTATATCATCTGTGTATATGTCTAAAATTCTTTTTGGGTTTTTATCCACAAATGTAGCATAAGATGCGGCAGAATATTCAAATATATAGTTCTTATTCCCATATACATCCTTTGCCCAAGATCTTCCAATCTCTGCTAATTTGTTTATGTCGTAATTATAAGTTAATGCAATTGTTTTCATTTTATTTTTTAATGTAAAATCCGTCTCCCCAAGATACCCCAGCCCAATCTTGTTCTACTAATTCAAATCCATATGCTCCCAAAAAATTATTTAATTCATTTACAGATGGAGCATCTTTATAAACCATTTCTTTGTGTTCTGTGTTTCTGTTTATTTCACACATAATATAATCGATATGATTTAAAGTTTTTTCAGAACCTTTCAAAACTTCCAACTCATATCCTTGGACATCAATGTTTAAAAAATTATAAAATGTGTAATTAAAATCATCTAATCGTTTCATTTCGACAATTTCTTTATTACTAAATCTTGTAGTACCCCAATCTAAATTAAAATTGGGTTCCAATATAGACGAACATCCACAAGCATCAACATCCTCTATAAACATTTCTATAGATTTTGTTTCATTTCCTAATGCACAATTATGCAAAATAGCATCAGATATTTTACTTCTTAAAACGTCAAAAGTTTTTTTAACTGGTTCAAAATAAACAAGATTTGATACATTTAAATTTTTGTATAATTCATGTTCTCCTCCATGATGGGCACCAATATGAATTATTCCATTTATTTTTAAGTTATATTTCTGATTAATCTGTGCTAAATCCAATATCATATTGTACCTCTAATATCTTTATTAATCCCGTATTCCTGTAGTAATGGATTTAATTCGTCTGGATATTCTGATGTATTCCATTTACCTTTGACCAAAGCTGTTGCTATATACGGATAAACGTCCGAATCATAATGATTCTGTCCTCTTTTTGATTCGTTGTCATAATGATATAGTCCTTTTAAATTTAGCTCTATGCATTTTTGTACATAAGTTTCGTTCTCAAACCATTTCGAAGCCTTTACCTCTTTATATAGTTTTATAAAATCTGATGTTCTCCATATAGTAGGTTGCATCGAAAATATGTTTTGATTATCAGACTCAATCTCATACAAAGTATTTGAAAGCTGAATCTTATTCAAAGCTCCAGACTTTATCAACCTGATAAATGAATATTCTGGATTTTCTTTTAAAAATTCTTTATACTCATTCAACTTATCTTCGTTTACCTTATTATACAAAACAAAATCTTCTTGTAGATATATAAAAAATTCTGGGTTTATGTCTTCTAAAGTTTGAACCCATGTTTGCCAATAAGGTTGAGAATTTTTGTAAATATAAATGTTTTTATATTTTTTATCATTATGGGGAACATCAGATAATAGATATAATCGGTATGAACAAAATTTTTTGTTTTGTTCATAAAACATATCCCATACATCAGACGTATTACTATTGGTATAACATACTTGTATCATAAATAATCTACACAAACTCCGTAACAGTTGTAATTTTTACTTTTCCAATCTTTATCAAAATCTACTATAATTGATCTATCAACAACATCTTTATTAGGATATGTCCATATATATCCAGATGATGTTAATGTACAATCATCTTCTTGATGCCAAAAACAATTTTTAATGTTATATTTCAACATGTAATGCAATGCATCTAAATTCTTTGCGTGGCACCACAACCCATACTTTTGAAGGAATTCGTGATTAACAATATATGTTGGTTTGTCATGTCCCAAAATAATAAGTCCATCTTGAAACCAAACATCAATTTCTACTTCAATGTTTTTATCAAGCAATGAACTGATGTGATTTGGGTTATTTTCTAAATATTCGTTAGTACCACTAACATTTCCTCTATGAGATATTATCAACATAATCTTTATTGACTGCTAATATGTCTCCTTCTCCATATGGATGGGGGCATGGAATGAATTCAACTTTAAAATTATTTTGTGTTAAAAATTCTTCCAGATCTGTTTTTAATATATGACCCTCATAATAAGGAGAAACCGATGCTTCACAATGGATGAATTTTACATTTTTTAGGAAATCCCCCATACCTTTCAAAGCCAAAAGCTCGACACCCTGCGTATCCATCCACAATACATCAACAGATTCTATATTGTTTTCTATTAACCATTCATCTAATCTTACACAATCTACTGATATCTTTTTACAGTCTTGTGTACTGGCAAAAGGAACATCTATTGGTTTTAATAATGATGAGGCACCGATATTTCCTAAAGTCAAATAAAAATCTAATTGTCCCTTTACGTCACCTACAGCAAATTGATACACATAAACATTTGGACATGTTTTTGATTTTTTTTCACATATATCAAACTGACTTGGATTCGGCTCAAATGCATGTATGGTCGAAGTTGGAAAAGTTTTAGAGAATTCTATGCTTTGATCTAAATCCCTAGATCCAACATCCAATATTATTTTTGGATTTATTCCCCCATGAGAATTTATAAATGATATGAAGTTATCTATTAGCATTTAATTACACCCCATTTTTCTATAGCTTGATGATATTCATCACCATACTCTTTATCTATGCTCTGTCTCATAGATTTTGCTCCAGCTAATGTTCCATTTGGATGTCCATGAATACCACCACCAACATTAGCCATATAATCAACACCTAATCGGCTATTAACCATTTCTGTCAGCCCAGCATTGAATCCACAGCTTATAGCTGGCATTACATTTAATTCCGTAAGAATCTTACAAGAATCAATTACTTCCTGTTCGTCCCACTTATAATACCCTCCAATCATACCAGCATGTATGAAATCCACGCCACTTAATCCTGCAATCTTACAAATTACTCTCCAATCAATATGGAATGCATGGGATTTGTTTGTAAAAATTTTGTCTCCACTTTTTTGGAAGTGAATGAAAATCGGCAAGTCCAATTCTCTAATTGATCTGTACACACCTAACCCACACCAAAAATTAACATGAACAGAATTCCCCCCTAAAGAATGTACTAGTTTTACTCTTTCCAAAATCTTGTCTGGGTCACAATGAATTGATACCGAATAAATTACATTCTTATCTTTTAAATAATCCATTATCAAAGGGACACGTTCTTCAAGAGGACACAAGTCAAACTCAGACATAATTTCGTCCTCCTTAATAAAGTTGACACCACCATCAACTAATTCTTTCACCATTTCTAATAAAACTTGGGGTGTTACACCAATTTTAGGTTTAACTATTGCTCCTAATACTGGTTTATCGTATGAATTTACAAACTTCCTAATTCCAGATATTCCATACTTTGGCCCTTTGAATTCAGATAAAATAGAATCAGGAAATTCTATGTCTAATACATGACATTGGTCAACTACATCAATATCCAGTTGCCCACCCATTAAATTTACTAGCAAATGAGATATTCCGTTGTTTTTAAAGTTGATGTTTACGGTTGGGAACGCAATATCGACAATACCTTCAACTCTAGATTCTAGATTTTTTTTATCATCCAAAATGATACAAGAATATTTTTCAAACAATTCTTCGGTTTCCCATTTGTTTCGTACTTTAGGATTTCCTACAGACTGTCCAATCGCCAATGCCCATGCGGCATCATTTAAATTTGTTGTTGACTTTATGTAGTACTTAACAATCAAATAATCATCTTTGTTTATATCTTCTAATTTTTTATAGATGTTCATTGAACTTATTTAAAATTTAATTTAGTAAAATCAAGATTAAATTAAAATTTTATCCCCAACAACACTAGGAGTTTTAACTACACACAAATAACAGTCTTCTAGGAAGACTGGATCAGCTATTTCATTTGGAAAAATCACAAATACATCCCCAGAATTTAATTCTTGACCTTGTATAGTCATTTTTCCAGAGATTAAAAAATTAATTTCTGTTAATTTTTCGTGATAATGTGCTTCCCAAAATTCTCCTTTTTTATGAACTTTATACCCTACTTCAAAATCTTGGGTTTTGTAACAACTAGGTTCAAAATTTCCCACAAACCATCCACCCTTATAATCTTCGATTTTTGTTATTTTCATAAAATAAACTTACACTTTTCTAATAAATTCTTTTTATATAAATGGTATTTATATATGTAATGATGATTTAAAATACATAAGATATTACCAATTACTAGATTAGTAGATCTTTCATTTATTGGTTTTAATATCTCATTACTAAATTCGTTATGTGTATTTGATATAGGCCAACCTTCAACAAAAAGTTTTTTAAAATAATCACTATCATCCATCAAGTATTCAAAAAGATCATCATATAATTCACAAATAAGTTTTATATTTTCATAAGAAGAATAAAACCAATGTTCAGTCATACCAGAATTTAATTGATTCCATGTCTTACAGTATACTAAATTTGTGTCAATATTTTCTTCAAAATTTAAAACACAAAGATGATCCTGTGGAGCATTATATATTCCGTGCCAATTGAATACATCAAACCTACAAATTATTACACAATCATATTTGTCTTGTATAAAATCAAAACATTGTTTTCTAGAATAAGTGTAACTAAACAGTTTATATAATGATGTTCCTCCAGATTCTAGTTTTTCTGGATTAAACATTTTTATTTCTTCGCTGAAATCTTTTTGTACTTCAAATTTATGATTTACTGGTTTATACTTTTTTAGTATATCATTTATTATTTCAGTATTAGTCTCCCATGCGTGTATGTACACATCCACATCATATTTTGATAATATATGATCGTTTAATATCTCAAATGATCTAGAATAATCATTGGTCAGACCACATATACATAACGCAATTTTCATTTATAACAAAATGTATTTATTTAAATCTTCGGGGGTTCCTATAGGGAAATGCAAATTAAAATAATAGGGATGAATTTTTTTATTATTTTTAATCAAATAATTATAAGTAGGTGCTACATAAAATTCATTATTATATCTTTCATTATTTTCTATCATAATTTTTGCAGAATCTACGAAAAGTGATCCGTGTTTCCAAAAGTGGAACCCATTAGTAGCTATGTTGCTTATAACAACTTTTTCTTTAACATCGACTATTTCAAAGTTATCATTTAGTTTGACATAACTATTTTTATTTGAAACTGAATTAAACACACCTAAAATTCCATCACTATTATTGCGATTGGAATATTTTATGATCGTATTTATATTTAAATCTTCTGTTATTTGATCACAGTTTGTTATTACCAAAGGAGTTTCATTATCAATTAAGTGCTGAGATAACAAGCAAGTACAAGCAGATCCTTCTGTTAGATAATCTATTGATATAATTTCAAAATTTACATTCAATCTTTTGCATATGCTTTGTAAATTATGAATTGGTAATTCCTTTCTAGTTATAAAAATAAACCTAGTATTTTTGAGTTGATTATTATTCTCTATAACACGTTCTATCATTGGCTTCCCATTTACATCTATAAATGGTTTAAATTCATTTGGATGTGTTTTTTGGAACCTTGATCCTAAACCAGCCATAGGTATCAATATGTTTAAATTTTCATTCATAATTTATAGCAATCGTGTTTTTTATATTCGCTTATTCTTGTGTTGTATTTTATCCAATGTAGATCATTGTTGTCGTTTAAATCATTTAATATAAAATTAACAGGAACACCATCTAAGTAATTATAAAATCTTCTAGTTAAAATTTGTTCCACAAAATCAGTAGTTCTTACATCATCAATTTCCCATAATTTTATTAGATCTTCCGTTTTGGCAGACATAAAATAATCAATAAAATATTTTCCTGATTGTGGGCTACCCACATGTTGTCCTATAAAATTAAATTTATGAAAATCTATTATCTTCATAAATTCATTAAAATTAGTAGGAATCAAGTCGTTTCTTAATTTTAAAATATATTCGTATCCCTTTTCTTTGCAAAGATATAATCCATTTAAGCTACATACTTTTTGATAGTAAAAAAGATGAGGACCAGCTTCTATTGGAGGTTCATTAAACAAAACAATATCATTACTGTGGTATTTCTGCTCATCACCTTTCCATGTAGAAAAAATTAAATTAAACCCAGAAAATGCTTTTTTAATTTCTGGAATATTTGTGCTTTTTCCTGTAATTAAAATTACAAAATTAAAATTCACAATTTTTATTATAATATAGTTGATTTTCGAACATGTAAGACCTAGTCTTACTTCCTTTGGTATACTCATCCAAAGCAGATCCAATATCAATGTATCTTCCAACTTTTTGAGTATCTAATCCTGATAAGAAATCGATAATAACTTCACTCATCGGACCAGCAGATATCAAATATAATTCAGGTCTTAATGCAATTTTAGACAATTCATTCAAGAATTCATTCTTTTTGTCTTCCCAAAAATTTACACAATCATCATTAACAGGTATAAAATCTAAAACATCAAATGGATATTTTCTATTAGATCCTTCTTTGTTTGCTATCAAAATAACCTTTTCATCTATATTTTGAATTACATTTTTAAATTTTTTGTAATTTCCGTTAATCCATAAATTCGAATATGTTATGTTTTCCATATCAACTCCAGCAATTTTTAAATTATCTAGAATGATTTTTTTCCCATAAGGATCACAACATCCACAAGAAATTCCATAAAATTTATCTGGGCTTTTGTTTTTTAAACTATTTGCGAGATCTTTTCCTAATTTAGTTTTGTGTGATGGAGCATTCCACTTGTCCTTTTGGAACGCTTGTGTGTGGTTTCCCACTTCTTTACCCATCATTAAGGCCAATTCACCATCGGCGTATCTAGAAAATATCGTGTGTTGTTTTTTTACGAAAATTCTATCAATCAAGTATTCGAAATCTTTACTAAAATCTTGTGTCATCATATATTCTTTAATAGTTTTGCTATCTTTTTTGCTGAATTTCCGTCACCAAAAGGGCATGGATAACTTATTTGATAATCTTTACTTATTTTTGAAACCAAAGAACTCAAATTTTTTGGAGACATACAAAGGATTCCATGATAATGGAGACATTCTGCTCTTTCTGTGGTTTCTCTACAGATGATAATTTTCTTATTTAAGAAAGATGCTTCTTCTTGAATGCCACCACTATCAGTAATAACAAATCTACAATCTTTTAAAATATCAATCAAATCCGAATGATTCAAAGAATCAACAACTTTTACATGCTTGAAAATGTTTTTGTGTTTAATCACATTTGGATTTGGATGTATGGGAAGTATAAATTCCAAATCATTATATTGTTCTGCTAATTTATCTATTTCTGTAAACCATTCCTCTATAATGTCGTGGTTTTCTCTCCTGTGAAGAGTTACCAAAACTTTGTTTCCATACGAAGGAACTACATGAGTAATATTATCTAGTACAGTATTACCAACTACATATACATGATTATAGTTTGTTATTTTTTCTGCCTCCAGACAAGCCGCATTATCATTAGTTGCACACAAATGAATGTCGGCAATTCTACTAATTAATTGCCGATTTGCTTCTTCTGGATATGGATGATTTAGATCATATGTTCTCAACCCAGCTTCCAAATGAATGATCTTTATTTTGTTATTAAAAGCCCACAATGCCACCGCAAAAGCTGAAGATGTATCTCCTTGGACTAATACATGAGTGAAGCATTCTATGGGTATAGAACAAGTTAATACATTTGCAATAACAGAATTTAATCTATTATCACTTAATTGCTTTTGTTCTATACTGTAATCGACCTTTATATCTTTTAGAAGATCCGTATGTTGTCCAGTAAAGAATAAAGAATACTCAATATTATTACTATTAAATTCTTGGAGCAATGGCTTTATCTTCAGCCATTCTGGTCTTGTTCCAAATGATACTAATACATTCATTAACCTCTTAGTAATTTAAATCCTTTATTTTTATATTCGGTTAAAGCAATCCCAAACATATTTAAATGATCTGGCTTTTGAGAAATTGCATTATTATCCGCTCCAAACTGCCATCCATAACTAGGAATACTCCCCCACATTTCCATATCTTCTTTTGGATGTGGTGGTACTAATGTTCTTGTATTCAAATACTTCTGAATTGAATAGGAAAAATGTGTATCTTCTCCACAAAGTAAAGAATTCGGAACAGTTGCTTCCTGCCAAAAAGCTGTGATAAACTTTCTAGGGAAAAACCAAGAATGCCCCACAATATCAACTTGTGTGGTTTCTGAATTGGCCGAGTGCCACCCAACATCTTCTGCTATGCTATAGTTATAATCATTAAATATAACCCCTCTCGTACCATAAAGTGCTTCTTCATTTTTCATTTCATTCATACAATTCTCAAACCACTTTTTACCCGGTATTGTGTCATCATCAAATACACATATATAATCACCTGTTGTATTTAACACATGAGAAAATCTAGACCAAACTCCAAAATTGTAATTTGATATAACGGTTCTATACTTATTAAAGATTGATTTGTCAAACTTATCAAATTTATCGGATGCGTTTACCCACAACATTATTTCGTGTGGTTTTATTGTTTGATTCTCGATTGCTTCTATTTGAAGTTTTAAACTTTCATAACGTCTAAAACAATTAATTATAACGCTTATTTTCATATTAAATTTTATGATACAACTCTTTAACTTTTTTTGCTACATTTGATGCATGAAATTTATCCAAATCATCAGGGGGATTATGTAATTTTTTGTTTAAAATATCGCCTTTGCTGTTAACATCGTAAATCCATCCAGACTTACCACACAACCATCCTTCAATAGTGGTTCTTCCTAAAAGGATTCCAGCAGTCTCATCACATCTTTGGACATATTTTTGTACATCGTCTACTGCATTAGAGTGTTTAACATGTTTATGTTTTAATAATTCTCCCAAATAATTATCTGAATTATTTCCCACCAACCAAAAATCTTTGTTTATACTCTTAGTATATTCGACTAAATCAAATATTGTATTCTTTCTTAAATAATCTATAGTCCCAACAAATAGCACAGCATTGTGATCCTTTGTTTCTATTTTTTTAAATCTGGTTTCATCGATTGGATTGTATATAATTTCAATAGAAGATGAAGAAATTTTAAAATTATTGATTAAATGATCTTTTATTTCTGGTCTTATTGCGATATATTTTTTAATAGATTCGTGAATAACAGGATCTTCTAAAGATATGACTTCTGAGTGAATCGTACAGATCTTTTTTGTTTTTGGGTATACCTTAATTAATTCTTGTACTACGGGTTTATGCTGACAATGTATTATATCATACTGATCTGTCCCCCTGATGCTAGAAAATTCTTGAACCTTTATACCACACTTTAATGCCAAATCTGTCAATTTACCACCAATATAAGGGGATACTACAGTTACATCACAATTTAACTGTAGTAAATTTCTCGCCAATTCATACACATACATCTCAGATCCTGTAAAATCCTTAAAAAGTAGACACCCAATAAGTACTTTGGTTTTTTTCTCTTCGGTCATAATATTTATTTTACCACACTTTAAAAAAAAATCAATTGACTAAATACTTAAAATGGCTGATGTATTCATTAATATTAAAGATTTACCAGAGTTAAGCGAAGTCAGAAATGGTGATTATATAATCGTCGAATCTACTACTGGAACACATTTAATTGATTTTAAAAATCTTATAATGCCAATAGATAATACGGTAATTTCAAGCACGGTAACACAAAACACCAATGCTATACTAAGTTTATCTACTTCAAAGGATACATCTGCTACTACATTATCTTCTGATTTGGATGCAGCAAAAACAAACATAGCATCTCTTTCTGATAAAGTTACCAACATTTTAGGTAAAAATGCATTAAACTTGAGTGTGGGGAAGGCTCAAGTTACCATTTCACCTGGTAATAAAATGGGTACAGGCACTCTTTCTCAAACAGGAACTTGGGCACTAACCGATATTATGATAACTCCAGCCAATGAATATGCAGCTAAGTTCGGAGCGTATCCAATTTCGGTAACCCAAAAAGGAGAAATAACCATACAAGGCACATTCACCAGAACATCATTAATATTGAGAAATACTCCAACAGTTTCTGTCGAATCTTCTCTTAGACCAAGCACTAATATTTTATCTTCTTATACCGTTTCGGAATATAGTAACAGCTTAAGTCTAAATCCTTCAGATTTAGATAATTTTGTTACATCATTTTCTATAAGCGGAATAGAAATACCAGCAGAAGAAGATGCTATATATAATGTTTATGCTATTAAGCTCTAAGATTCTTTTTCGAGAATTTCTTGATTAATTCTTCTTGGTGCTTGATGGATTTTTCTTTTTCGTGTGATTCTTCTTCTGATTTCAATAATTCCTCCATCTCTGCTAAAGATTTTGGATTTAAAATAGAATCTTCTTCTTCTCCATATACAGTACCACTATCATCTAAATATTGTTGGATTAGTAATACCCTTTCTTCTGGACTCCCAAAAATTTCAATAATTGCAGGACAATTATCAGCATCAAAAAATGGTGTTTTCCCCAAATTGTGCTGATACTGATAGAATAAGGCTTTAAATATGTTATCAATTTCTTCAATATAAACTGGATCTGTCTCTCTTTTCCCGTCTTCGACAATATCTACAGGAGATGCTTTAGTGATAGGCAGAAAAAATATTAAATCAATATGCTTTAACGATTCTTTAACCAACGGTATCATTTTATCAATAAATGCTTTATTGATATTTGAAGACTTTTTTTCGTATGCCCATAATGTATATACCAAACAATCTAATGGGCCTCTATCGATAATCACATTATCGTCTTTACTGTATTTTTGTAACTCATCAATCATGTGATTAATGATTGCCCATTGACCATCCTTGTTACATTTCTTGCTGTGAGGGTGGTTTTGAGACTTTAAAACATCTCTATAGGATGATGATGGAGTGGAGTAATTTCCCCATTTTTCTAAAAAATCATTAATTAATGTCGTTTTACCCGTGTTGGCTGTTCCTGAAATACAAATACGCATATTATTATTGTATTAATTATACTGATTCATCCTCATTATCAAGTGATTTTTTTCTAGATTTTATTAGTTCCCACTCATAACTTAATCTTTTCAAACCGTCATATGTAAATCTACAAACAGGAAATCTTATGTGTGCATCTTCTATTTTAGCCCATACAAAATCAGAATGTTCATCACTCAATTTAACATTTCCTACATATGTCCATCCCTTAAATAGACAAAAATTTGGTTTTTTTTGAATTATTTTACAAGATGATATATTTAAATTTGTTTCTTCTTTAACTTCTCTGATTAATCCTGTGGTGAATGTTTCGTTTATCTTGATATGACCACCAGGAAAATGATATTTATTTAATGTTTTTGACTTTAACAACAAAACCCTCCCACTTCTCAAGATCATTATTTTAGAAACTTTATTTGTGTCGTTTTTATCCATGATAATACTTAGTATATCATGGAATGTATTGAAAGGCAAACAAAAGCTGATAAATAACATTGATGGCAAAAAAACTTCGTAAAAAAGAGGTTGTCGATAGCAATATCGACGAATATGTTATATTAAACAACATAGAAACTAGCACAAAAAAAGAATGGTTTTTGAACTATAAAATACACAATCAATTTAAATTAAATGATGTCCACAACTCTTTTATGGAATTGTTACTGTACAAAGATACTAAAATGGTATTTGTGGACGGCCCAGCAGGGTCTGGTAAGTCTTATTTGGCTGTATATGGTGCATTACAAATGCTCCTAAAGAAACAAATAAACCAAATTGTATATATTCGTTCTATTGTTGAAAGTGCTTCTAAGAGTATGGGGAGTTTACCCGGTGAACTACAAGATAAATTCCAACCTTGGTCACTGCCTTTAATAGAAAAATTGGACGAATTAGTTGGATCTAAGATTGGAGGGGAGTTGATCCGTAACAACTATATCAAATGTATGCCTGTGAACTTTGTTAGAGGTCTTACATTTAGAGACAGTGTAGTTATTGTAGACGAATCTCAAAATCTTACTACTGCCGAATTAACTACTATTTTAACTCGTTTTGGAGAAAATACCAAATATATTGTAATTGGTGATAGCTTTCAATCTGATATTGGAGCATCCAAGAATGGATTTACAAAAATCCGCAATGTGTTTGATAATGCGGATAGTGAAGAAAAGGGAATACACAACTTTATTTTTAGTGAAAATGAAGTTGTGCGTTCGCAAATCCTCAAATTTATAGTAAAGAAGTTAGAAACTATCCAGATCCATTAGCTTCTAACATTTGCAATTCTCTAATTGCATCTTCGACAGAAACAGTCCGTAAACCATTTGCTTTATTCTCTGGTTTACGGACTGTTTCGTTTTCTTTTGTAAGTTCAGATATTTTTGAAAATACAGATTGTTCCAAATTTACGAAATGAGGATCTCTTTCAAATGATGTTCCACCAAAAGATCCTCCACCAGACATTCTAACTTGTCCTCTGGGTCTTACTGTACTAGAATACAAATTTGCTAGTTCTGGTTCCATTATCTCTTAACATGAAGGCTGGTTTTTCCTCCTAAATATGCTAAAATAAAAAGCCAATCTCGCTTTTCTGTGTTTGATTTTCCTACACCCAAAGGTTTTAGATATTTTTGTAAATCTTGTTGAACCCCAATAAAAACTTTCTCTGTTTCTGCTTGCCTTTTTTTGTAATCTTCTCCTTGAGTATTTTTTAATTTATCTTCGGCTTCTTTAGAAGTTTTTTGAATTTCTTCTTTTATTTTATTTTGAGTTTCTGTATCGAATAAATTTAATGTATTTAAATCCATTTCAGAAATTAATTTTTCAATTCCTTCTAGTTGATCTAAATCAACACCTCTTGTTTGCATTCTTTTTTCTCCTAACTTAGGATCATTAACTAGATCATAATATGATATTTTTGTATTGTTTATATATTTGCGTCCTGAAGATAACGGTACATACGAACTATCTGTAAATGTAATTTCAGTTCTAATAAACATTGGATCATTTTTTAAATCATCTTTAACTCCTTGTAATACTTCTGCATTTTTAGCTCTTACTTCAGATCTTTGTCCTTGTTGATCTTGGCGGACCTGACCAAATGCCTGCACATAAGGATTGTCAGCATATGCCTGCTTTACTACATTTCCTACGGCTTTACCTATTGTTTTTGGAATAGCAGCAGCTATAGAACCTAATAGTCCTTCAACTACAAATTGTTCCATGTATTGTTTATATGTTTTTTCAAATTTCATTATAGATACTCCGTTCTATATATATCCAAAAGATCTTGATCTGTGCATCCATTATCTTTTAAAAATGATTCCAGCATTTGTATGTTTGAACTGTTCATCACCAATTGGACTAAAGGGCTATCGAACTTCATACCTTTTTCTTCCTTCAAAAATACCAAGACATTAAGTTTAAATTTTTCAAGTTTGGTTAATCCACTCTCCACATCAATCATCCCACATGGAATAGTTGCTACTAGTCCACCGTCAATTTCTTCAAAATACATTTTAGCATTAACCCCATCTTCGGCTATAATGAATCCTTCATAACCTTGAAATTTAGATATTTCACCTTTTTCGCAATATGCTGGATCTACTTTTAATCTAACTTTTCGTAAATTTACGGTTCTAAAAGAATTTTCTAGAAATTTATTGAAACGGCTGCTCATAATGATTATTTAACTTTCACCACCGCATTTATAAGTTTTAAGAACTCCAAGCCCAATAAAACCTTTTCATCATTATCTTTTCTATCACAGATGCTAAATTTTACATTCTTGTAGATTTTACCTTTAAGTTTAAAATCAAATTTAACTATTGGTCTATCTTCTACAGTAGAAGCACCAACATTAATTTTAATCGTATCTACTAAAGGCTTTTGTATTTCTTTGCCTTTATCTGTTTTGAATGTGACAATATCCCCTTGGATCTTTATATCTTCACCATGCAAAGCATTATATGCATCATTTCCTGTATCTACTTTTGCGACATAATCACCAACATCTCTTATTACAACTGGTTCTTTAGGTAAGAAAGTAGTAGAGTTTTCGGATTTTGAATAAAATTCCTTGAATAGGATCATTCAATTATTTAGTCATTATAGAGTAGAAGTAAGAGAAGGCTTCTTATTCTTATCAGTTTTAGCACCCCCAACAGCAGCAATTGCTTTTGCTTCAGGAGAATTAGGGTTGGATGCTTTCTTCAAAGCATTGATTTCATCCTGTTTTTGTTTGATTGCTTTTTGTTGATCTACTGGAGAAAGTCCCTCTGCATCTTCGTCTTTAATTTTATCTTCAAAAATGTATCTTTTTAGATATGCATTAATTTTATCATCATAAGATTCTTTTTTTACAGATTTTACAGACATAAAATTATTTATCTTTCTTTATATACTTTTTGTAAAAGTATCCTTCTTGGACGGGTTCTTCTGATTTTTTATTGTAAAAATCATCAACCTCTTGTACCGCATCTTCGATTTCTCCTAAACCTTGGGCAGAAGTCTGTGATAAAGATGCTTTTTTAATTGTGTTTAATAGTGTAGATATCTTTGGTGGATATTTTGCCTGACCCATTCTTTGTTCATTTCTTAAAAAGTCTACAATTTTACCCAACAAAGTAACCATTTCGTCCATTGCTGTTTCCACTTGATTGGACATTTTTTCTCCAGCTTTTTCTATGTCATCCCCAGCTTTCTGTTGATCTGGTGTTGGTCCCCCTACACCCCCAGAAGAACCAGCCTGTGCTTCTGGGGGAGGCATAGCAGCATCTTCTGGAGGAGGTGCTTGTTCTAACAATTTGTATGATTTTTTAACTAACTTAGAAAACTTCATACGATTATTTATTTAATAGTAACTTAGTTTGTAAACTATTTTTAATTTTTGCCTCTAAATGCTTTAAATTATTTTTTTCTGTGTATTCTTTAATTTTTTTAAAATTTGTCTCTGGTTTGTTTTGTAATATTTTTTTAAGTTTGTAAATTAATTGAGTGTCAACACTTAACTCTTCCGAAATTACAAATACGTTAAAATTAAATATTTTTATTGACTTATTTAAAATTTTATGTATAATTGCTTTACAAGCTTCTTCCTCAAATGTTAAATTTAATATTTTTAAATTTAATTCTTGGTTAAAAACTAAAACATTGTCTATGTTTTGTTTAAAATGAGATAAAATTTCATTTATTATAAAATGTTTAAATATATTATTAAGATCTCTAGAATTAATATTTATTTTTAAATTATTCTCGTACAAGAAATTAGAAATCTCTAATTCTATTTTTTCTGATAAAAGTAAATTTAAACTTATAAGATTTAAATTATATTCTTTAATCTCATGATTGAAAATCATTATCAATTATAACACATCTACTATTCATTGTCAACTACAATTTTACTTTTCCTAGTCGAAGATTTATAATTCCATTATAATAATCTTCTTTGAGGAGAACTTCTCTATCAAATTGTTCCTTTGCTTCGTAATAAGCCATTTGACTTTTATTTGCACAGAACCTTAATATTTCAAAAGTAAACTGGTCTTTACCGTGTTTTAGAATATCTTCGTTAAGTTCTTTAGAAGAACTTGTGTACGTTCTCCATTTTGATTCTTTTGTATCTCTTCTAGCCCGTGTTTTTCCTTTTAAAGGCTTTCTTTTAATATTAGATATCATTTGTTTTTTACCTATATACTTTTTATTCGTAACCGTATTGGTTATTATGTATATAAATCCAAATGAGTTTTCGGGAATTTCTTGATTAGTAATCCAATGACCTAGATCCATTCAACTACTTACTTCTTAGATTTGCTTTTTCTATCTTTTTTAGATTCTTTATTAAAGTTTAAATTTCTTTTAATCGGTCCACCAAAAATAGATTTCGGCATAACATTACTTCCTGTTGCATAACTATCCGTATTACCAAAAGATCCACCAGTATTTCCAATTGGACCAGAAGCAGGAGAACCCATCACACTACCCAATCCACCAGCAGTCATCATTTCCATTAATTGAGTGTATAATTTATCAAACTTATTCATTGAATTATTTAACTAAATATGGTATAATGTATTATGAATTTATATTCTAGATATAAGAAGGAAATATCTGATGATTTAAAATTTGATGCTTTTAATTTAAAGGAAACTGCAATGTTGGTTCCTTCTAAAAAGCATTTTTGGATAGCAAGATTAAATGATCATAGAATCGAAGTTGCAGATCTCAAATCTAAAAAAATTAAGATCATAAAAACTTTGATGCAAAAAGCCGAACAAGCATCTCCAGTAAAATTATCCAAAGCTAATTTGGAAAAAATGTTAGAAGAGATGCCAGAAATGTTGGAGTTGGACGCAAAAATAGCCGAACAAGAACATTTGGTTAAATACCTTGAAGATTCTAAATGGGTTTTTGCATCATTTACAGATGATGTTAAAAACGCGATAGAAACTACCAAGTTAGAACAAATGTAATGATTAAGTTAGATTTTGATACAAAAAAATGCAAGGCAATTATTTCTGGAGATAGATTTTTGGAAATAAAAGAGCATTTTTCTGTGGAAAATCCAGCAGCAAAATTTAATCGATCTTTTTATATACCTAAAAGATTGTATGCCATAGCTTCTAATGGATACTTTGATATTGGATTATTTGATGAAATAAAAGCATTTTTATTTGAAAAACAATACAAAGTAGAATATGAATACACTCAACCATTTCTTGATGAGTTAACTCCTAAATTGGACAAGCCTTTAATAAAAAGATTGTCTTTGAAGCTTAGAGATTATCAAGAAGAAACTGTTAAAAGATGCATGTCAGAAGGAAGAGGTATTGCACTATTGGGTACAGGAGCAGGGAAGACGTTAACTATAGCTACTTTGATAGAAAATTTCTATTTGTATGCAAAAGACGTTAAAAAATTTAAGTGTCTTATTATAGTACCAGATTTGGGTCTTGTCAACCAAACATATAAAGATTTTGAAACTTATAATGTAAGTTTTACACAATCAAGATGGACAGGATCAATCAAGCCAGATTTTGAGGCCAACGTGATTATAGCAAATATTGATATCTTACGAAGTAAATTTGATCAAAATGATTGGATCAAGGACATTGATATCTTAATCGTAGATGAAGCCCATAAAATGGGAAAGGGTAATAAGTCGTCTAAAATTTTAGATAAGATAAAAACTCCAAATAAATTTGGATTTACTGGCACACTCCCAACAGATAACATAGACAAATGGAATGTCACGGGAAAAATTGGAGGAGTTCTAATAATTAAAAGTTCATACGAACTAAGAGAAGAAAAATTCTTAACAACAGTACATGTTAAGATGTTAAATCTTTTATATAGAGATGTTCCAAAACCTATAATTAATACAGGAAATACTACTGATGATTATCATAATGAATTAATTTTTATATCAAATAATGAATTTAGAAATAAAGTAATACAGACTACATGTAATAACTTTAAAAATAATATATTAATATTGATTAATAATATTAATCATGGTCAGCATTTGTTTGATTTGTTTTCTAAAAATCTACCAGATAAACAAGTATATTTTATCAGAGGAGAAGTGGATGTAGAAGACAGAGATAAGGTTAAAGCAATAATGGAAACCTCAAATAATGTAGTTTGTATTGCTATAAGTGCGATATTTTCTACTGGAGTGAATATTAAAAACATTCACATGATTATTTTTGCTGCTGGTGGAAAAAGTTTCATCAGAACAGTCCAAAGCATAGGTCGTGGACTTCGTCTAAATGAAAATAAAGACGAATTAATCATTATAGATATATGTGATTTATTAGATTATGGTTCAAATCATGCTGAAAAACGCAAAGAGATATATAATAAAGAAAAAATTACATTTAGTCAACATTTAATTAAAGAAAAACAGTTGATAAATTAAAAACATAATGTATAATGTTTTTAATGTCAAATGAAGAAAATGTAAAACCAAAAAAGAACAAAGATGCATATTATGTAGATCCCGTTGTTTTTAAAAATGAAATCAAAGAGTACTATAACACTGCTGTTTGTAATGACTTCTTGGGAGAATGTTTGAATAAAATTGCCGAAGGACTTGGATATAATCCCAAATTTATCAATTATTCATACAAAGAAGAAATGATTGGGGATGCATTAATTAAAATGTTCAGCGCATTAAAAAGAAAAAAATTTGACGTTACAACCGACACATCACCTTTTGGATATTTCACTACTATAGCATTTCATGCATTCATTAATCGAATTAAAAAGGAAAAGAAACACCATGATACAATTAATGAATACAAACAAAGAAAATACGAAGAAGAGATGTCTTCTTCTGAAGGTCATATATACGTCAAGCCGATTTTAGATTCTACTGAAGAAGATCCATTTTGGGATTGACGAATGGAATTTTTAGTGTATGATATAAGGATGTCGTATTTTAAAAAATCAGAGGTAGCAATATTTTCTGATATCCACATTGGTCTACAGCAGAATTCTAAGTTTTGGCACGATGTCTCTTGGAAGTGGGCTGAATGGTTCATTCAGGATATCAAGAAAAAGGGTATAAAAGATGTAGTTTTTTGTGGAGATTATTTCCACACTAGAGACGAAGTGTCAGTAGACACATTGCACTTCGGTTCTAAACTTTTAGAATTGTTCAAAGATTTTAACGTAATCATGCTGGTTGGAAACCATGATTGCTTTCTTAAGGATAGTTCTGAAGTAAATTCTATTTCACCATACTCCCAATGGAGTAATATTAAGATTATAGATAAGCTTTGCACAACAGAAGCTTACGACAAAAGAATTAACTTTGTCCCTTGGGGTACAAAGTACGAAGATATACCGAATGCTGACATTACATTTGGTCATTTTGAAATTAATCTTTATAAAATGAATACCTTTGCCATATGTCATGATGGCATTGAAGATGAAGACTTCGTAGAAAAGTCTCCATTAATTATTTCTGGTCACTTCCATTTAAGAGATGAAAGAAATTATTCCAATGGTGGGAAGATAATGTATGTAGGGAATCCATTCCAGATGGATTTTAATGATGCGGGTACAGTAAAAGGATACTATACATTAGACTTAAAAACTGGAAAAACTAATTTTACAGAAAATACACATTCACCAAAACACCAGAGTGTATTACTTTCTGATTTGATTATAGAGAAAACTGTAAACGATAAAGTTAGAAAATTATTCCATAACAATTTAGTAAAATTAAAGGTTGATAGGAGAGTAACCCATGATGATATGGAGTTTCTTATTAATGTATTCAAAGGATTAAACCCATCCCAGTTCAACATCGAATATGAATCCAATTTTTCTGAATTTGATTTAGAAGAAGAAAAGAAAGATTTTTCTGGAATTGATATCCAACAAGCAATAATAGATTTTATCGAAATGATGGACGCAAACAATAAAAAAGATTTGATTGATTATACTGTAGATTTGTATCAAAAGGTTGCAAAATGAAAAAAATTAATTTCCAAAAAATAAGTATTAAAAACTTTTTATCTTTTGGTGAAATCCCTGTAGTCCTAGAGTTTAAAACTGGATTACATATTATTACTGGGATAAACAGAGATAAATCTGATAGACAAAATGGATTAGGAAAATCTGCAATGATGGAATCATTGTATTTTTGTATTTTCGGGACAACTATACGAGACTTGAAAAAGGATTTAATTCCAAATGCATTTACTAATGGTGTTTGTGAAGTTATATTAGATTTTGAAGTAGTGTCTGGTAAAAAGAAAGATTCGTATAAAGTCATTAGAACTTTGAATCCTTCTAAATTATATTTTTATAAAAATGATCAAGATGTAACAAGAGATTCAATCAAAAATACTGAAGAAGATTTGCATACTATATTACATGCTTCTCCTAGTGTTTTTGAAAATTGTGTTATTATGACCCTTAATAACACAATTCCATTCATGGCTAAGGCCAAAGCAGATAAAAGAAAGTTCATTGAAAGTATTTTCAATTTGGATATTTTCAGTAAAATGCTTTCAAAAATTAAAGAAGAACATACAGAAAAAAAGAAAGAGTATGAAATTGAACTTACAAAGATGGAAGAGTCGGAACGATCTTTGAAGAATTTAACTATACAACGAGATACTATTCTATCCAATCGTAAAAATAAAAATTTAATTTATGAAAAAAGAAAAGTAGATAATCTGGAAGAAAAACAAAGATTTTCGGAAGAACTGGATAAACATGAAGTTTGTAATTTAGAAGAAATTAAAACTAATCTCAAGAATCTGAAAAAAGCTAAACTTTCAGTAGAAGAAAATATCGATAAATTGAATGATGAACGGTCTTCGTTGAGAGCAACAGCAAGTCATAACGAGAAACTTTTGCCTAAAATTGGTGTGTCTGGATCTTCTTGTCCAGTATGTCTGCGTTCTGTTAATGAGCATGATAAAGAATACATAAAAGAAGAGAAGTTAAAGATTAACGATATCATTATTAAATTAAATAATGATATTAAAGTTCTTGATGAAAAAATAGAAACACTGAAGTCTAATAAAAGTAAATTAGAAAAGGCATACGAGAAGTATAATAAAAAGATCAGTCAAATAGAAGTGGCTGAACAAAAAAAGAAAAGCATAAAGGATAGAATCAAACAATTAGATACTTGGTTAATTCAACTTGATTCTGACATAGAAGAATTGAAGTCTGAAAAAACTGAAGCAGATCCATTTCTAAAAACACAAATAGACATCATACAAACCATCAAGGATTCTGTTAATAAATGCAGATATGATTTAAATTTGATGGATACGGTAAAATTTATTGTATCTGAAGATGGTGTAAAATCTTATATAGTTAAAAAGATTTTACAGATGTTTAATGATAGACTTAGATATTATCTATCAAAGATGGATGCAAACTGTATCTGTAATTTTAATGAATACTTCGAAGAGGAAATTGTAAACGAAAAGAATAAAATTTGTTCTTATTTTAATTTTTCTGGTGCAGAAAGAAAAAATATTGATTTCTCATGTTTGTTTACTTTCATGGATATCAGAAGACTCCAAGGAAATGTTACATATAATATTAGTATATATGATGAATTATTTGATAGTTGTTTAGATGAAAAAGGTATCGATCTTGTTACCAAAATAATTAAAGAACGAGTAGAAAAATATAATGAATGCGTTCTGGTTATCTCACACAGAAAAGAAAGCGTGAAATCATCTACGGGGGATGTTATATTTTTAGAGAAAAAAGACGGGATTACATCAAGGATAGATTATAATCCATTCTTGTAAAAGAAAAAGGGAGCAGAAATAAATCTGCTCCCTTTTTTAATGTCTTAATAGTTTATGTCTGTGATACAAATGAGTAGAGTTCTTCGGCTCTAGCCAAGATATCCGAAGTCTTCGGATATAAAGAATCTACTAATGTAACATCATAAACTTCATTTTTTTTGTCTGCGTTTACTCTATGTGTGTCTAGCTTTTGGTGGTACGTTCCAACCAAATCGCTATGTGCCATAGATAAAACGTCCAGACGAATTTCGTATGCGTTTTTATTGCTCATATGTGTGTATGTCTCCTTTCTACAAATTTATTTATATTGTAAATATTTTTTTTCAACAAATTATTGAATTTTTTTTAAATAGATATAAATCTATTTAAATGATAACATCCTTTACACCTCCTAAACCATTTCAAGGATTTACTCCTGTTGTTCCTCAATCACCAACACCACAACAAAACTCTTTACCCCAAGAACCATCAGAAACACAATTACCGAGAGTTATCCAGTTTGGTGCAGATTTGAGTGGTTGTGGGTTATATCGTCTAGGGTGGGTTAGTCATCTTTTAAATTATCAAGGATCTATGATGGTTACAGACACTACCGTAATGGTATTAGATCCTAGATGGTATGTTAATGTAAAAGCTGTCAGATTACAAAGACAAGCTACATCAGCTCAATTGGAGTTTGTTAAATTTTTAAAAGATGTTCAAAAAAAAGTTGGATTTAAGATCATTTACGAAGTTGATGATGTAGTTTTTAGAGAAGATATTCCCGATTATAATAAATTTAAAACCGCATTTACATCTGATGAAATTAGAAATAATGTAAAAGAAATTATAAATCTTTGTGATGAAGTTAGTGTAACTTGTGATTACATGAGAAATTTATACACAGAAAGAGTTGGAAAGAAAGAGATTACTGTTATTCCTAATTTTCCTGCTAAATTTTGGATAGGTAATTATTTTAATCCTAATAGAATAAATGATTTATATGACAAAAATAAAAAGAAGCCTCGTGTCCTTTATGCTGGTAGTGGTGCTCATTTTGATGTCGAAAATCGAGTGGGTCAAAAAGACGATTTCGAACATGTCATCAAAGCAATAATCGACTCCAGACACAAATATCAGTGGGTGTTTTTGGGTGCTTTCCCTCCCCCAATCAGACCATACATTGAAAACGGAGACATTGAATTTCACCAATGGCAGAGACTCTACGATTATCCGCAAAAGATTTATGATTTGGGAGTACAGATGATGGTTGCGCCTTTGCAGGACAATTCATTCAATAGATCCAAGAGTGATTTGAAATATATCGAAGCATGTGCATACGGATTACCTGTTGCGTGTCAAGATATGTGTACATATAAAGATGCTGAACTTAAATTCAAAACAGGCGATGAAATGTTATATCGCATGGAATATGAACTCAGCAGAGCAGGACATTACAAGAATAGCACATATAAGAGACGAAAAGTTGCAGAAGATCGCTTCTTGGAATTGGATCGTAACTTAGGTTGTTATAATGAATTGTTCTTGACTCCATATGGGTCACCCGAAAGAAAGAATCTAAAACGATACAATCCTTGATTTGTTGTAAAATGTGTGGTATCATAGATAAATGGTAGGATATCGTAATGCTGTATACAATTATAAAGATAAAGTAGTTGACATTTTTACTTGGGACGAGGAAGGTAAACGCATAGTTACTTCTGTCGAATGTCATCCATATTTCTTTTATGAGGATAATAGTGGATTAGATTTTAGTATTTTTAATACTAATCTCAGAAAAAAAGAATTTGGTAATGTCTTTGATAAAAATAAATTTATCAAAGAACGTGGTCTTAAAAGAATTTTTGACAACTACAATCCAGTACAACAATCATTGATTGATATGTATTGGAGTCATAATGATGACGAAGATTTTACTAAATTTGGATTAAAAATATATTTTGTTGACATCGAAGCTGTTGGCGAAAACGGATTTTCGTCTCCTCATGATCCAAACGATGAGATCAACGTAATCACAGTTTACAATTCTATCTCAAAGAAGTATTATGTTTGGGGAACACAACCATATACCGCGAAAAATGATGACGTAGTATACATTTATTGTGGTTCGGAATACGTCCTTTTGAAGAAATTTTTAGATTTTATGAAGTCAGATCCACCAGATATTTTGTCTGGATGGAATAGTGACAGGTATGATGTACCATATATCATAAACAGGTTAGAAAAAATATTAGGGGCTGAAGAAACTAATAGTATATCTCCATACAGCAGAAGATATACTAAAATGTTTAATGGTAAATTTGGCAAAAAAGAAATTGTCCACAGAATTGATGGGGTGTCTTGTGTTGATTACATGGATATCTACAAGAAATTCTGCCCTGTTAATAGGGAAAGTTATAAATTAGATTATATTGGTCAAGTAGAATTGGATGAATTCAAAGTAGATTATGGCGATAAGAGTCTATATGAATTCATGTCGAGCGATTGGGACACATTTGTAGATTACAACATACAAGACGTTAGACTATTGGTGAATCTCGAAAAAAAACTTCAGTATATTGAGTTATTAAGAATGCTATCATATACTGGATGTACTACATTTGAGTCTGCGTTGGGTACTGTGAGTGTGGTTACGGGAGCAGCAGGTATAGAGGCAAGAAAGCGCAACCAAAGGCTATATACAGCAGTAGTAGATGATGACCAGCAGAAAGAATTTAAGGGTGGATTTGTATTTCATCCTGTAGCTGGACATCATACATCAATAGTTAGTTTTGATGCGAATTCGCTGTATCCTAATACAATGATTACATTGAATACTTCACCAGAAACCAAGGTAGGGAAAATCATTGGAATAGAAAATAATAAGATTTCTATTAGAACGGTAGATGGTGTCATTGTTGAAATGACCGTTTCCGAATTCAACAAATATATTAAAAAGGAAAAGATTTCTATTTCCAGAGCTAAAGTTTTGTTTTCTCAAAAAAAGAAAGGTGTTCTTTCTGAATTAGTGGATCAATACTACAAAAAACGTGTAAAAACCAGAAAAGAGATTAAAAAACTGGAAGACGGTATGCATGATCTTTCTTTAGAGGAACTTGAAAGAAGAGAGACAAAAATCAGTCAGTTAGAAACCAAACAACAATCTATTAAGATTTTCATTAATAGTGTTTATGGTGCTTGTGGTAATGAATATTGTGCGATTGCTGATACCGACATTGCAGAATCAATTACGTTGACTGGACAGGCAGTAATCAAACAATCCAGAGAAATATTTAAAAATTTTGTTTCGGAAAAAACTGGAGAAACAGATATAAAGTTTTTAGAAAAAGGGCTTATAGCAGGAGATACTGACAGTATGTATGTATCTGTTGATCAGCTTATTACAAAATTTTCTGAAAATGGAAAAGTTTTAAAAGATGTATATAAGATTGTAGATGAGTTTCAAAAATATTTAAACGACAATATTAAGTCATGGGCACAAAAAACTCTTAATACACTAGATTGTCGATTTGAATTCAAAAGAGAAAACATGTGTGATGCTGGAATTTTTCTTGAAAAGAAACGATATGTGTTACATGTTTTGGATAAAGAAGGGAAAAAGTGTGACAGTTGGAAGTATACTGGTGTTGAGGTAGTCAGTACTACAATGCCAAAGGCTATTAAGCCTTATGTTAAAGAAATCATACAGAATATCATTCTAACAAAATCGGAAGAATCTACAAATAGGATTTTCAAAGAAGCATATGATAAATTTTTAGAAATGGATGTGACAGACATTTCAGTTGTTAAAGGCATTAGGAATCTAGAAAAATACGAGGCACTTTCAGATGGATTTAATACGGTAAAGGGTATGCCGTGTCATGTTAAATCTGCTTACTATTATAATTTATTATTAGAAGAATTAGGATTGAATAAAAAATATGAAAAGATTTCCAGCGGAGATAAAATAAAATATTTTTATGTTGAAACACCAAATAAATACGCAATAGAAACAATCGCATTTAAAACTAGATATCCTGTAGAGTTTAAAAGTTTTCTTAAACCAGATACACAAATTATGTTTGAAAAAGATATGTATATGTGTATTGAAAGATTTTATAATGTTATGAAATGGGTTATCAGAAAACCAACAGAACAATTGAGATGTACGTTAGACGATCTTTTTAGTTGAAAATTTTAATAGGTTTCATAAATATTTTTTTATGAAACTTATTACATTCATTGATTCAATTGGTAGAAATATTATTGGCGAGGAACTTTCTAGTTCTGAAGGTAAAATTTCTGTGAAGAACCCTGCTATGATTAATGTGGCTCAGGCCCAAAATGGACAATTGCAAGTGCAGTTAATTCCATTGTTCTTTGCGGAATTTATCGCAACTTCTAGTAGAACAGAAGGAAGCGCATGGACATTTAACACTGGTAGCATTACCTTGGGTGATGTTACGGTGGATGATCGTCTTCAAGAGCAGTATGTCAAAGTATTCTCTGCCGCATCGTCTGCTCCCCAAGATGAATCTGGAAAAAGTGATGAGAGTGTAATTAAATTGTTTGATGAATAATAAACCGTAAGAGATTGTTTGCATAATAAAAAACCCCGAATAAAAGTTCGGGGTTTTTTATTGATTTTATACAAACTTATGTTATAATCCAAAGATGGATAAAGATATTCTTAAAGTTTTAGAAGTATTGGAAGAGGGAAACCCGTTTGTTTCTTTTTTAAAAGATTCAACTCTAAGCAGAGTTGACAAGTGGTTCAGTACAGGAAGTTATGCATTGGATGCTATTATTAGTGGAAGGATGAGAAATGGTGGCGTTCCTAGTGGTCGCTTGACTATGTTTTATGGTGAGAGTATGACGTACAAATCTTCGGTTGTCCAAAAGATTTTAGCGAATGCTCAGAAGGAAGGACTCATTCCTGTGATTTTCGATTCCGAAAATGCTATTGACCCAGAGGGTGCTGAACGTCTAGGTTTGGATACATCAAAGGTAAAATATGTTCCTATTTTTAATATAGAGCAATGTCGAAACAGTTTACATAAGTTCTTGATGAATGTTAAGGAGAAGGGACTAGAAGGAAAATTTATCGTGGCTATTGATTCTCTTGGAAACTTGGAGAGTGCTCTAGAGACTGCTAGAATTGAAAAAGATTCCCACAGTATTGATATGGGGACCAGAGCAAGAGCAATTAAATCATTGCTGCGTACATGCACACAATTGTCCGCTATGACAAAGACATCCATTATTATTACGAATCATTTGTATGATAACCCTGGTGATCTACATCCAACTTTAGTTAAAAATATGCCTGGTGGTAAGGCTTGTGTGTACCTTCCTTCCGTTTCGGTTCAATTCATGAGGAAGCCAGTAAAGGAAGATGTTGTCAAATCTGAAAATAATGGATTGGCAGTTGGACAAAGAAATTATGTGGGTATTATTATCAGAGCACTGACAGCAAAAAATAGGTTCATTAAGCAATACTTGGAGAGTGAACTTTATATTTCGTTTGCTGGTGGAGCAGATAAGTATCATGGATTACTAGACTTAGCTGTAGGTTTAGGCATCATCGAACAAACTGGATCGACATATAGTTTCAATGGAGAAAAACTTGGATATGCTAAATCCTTTATCAACAAAACTGCATTTTGGGATGGTATTATTCCCTTAATTGATGAAAAGATAAAGATTGAATGGGCATATTCATCAAATCAAGCAAAAGAAAATACTGCATTGGAAAGTGAAATAGAAGAAGAACAAGAATAAATAGACTTATGAATAATATAAATTCAATATCTTCGGTTTTGTTTACAGAGTTTGCTAAAATGGGTAAATATGTTGCTGTACATGCAGAAGGAAATATACTAGTAGTAAAAGTTGGAGATGCTGATACCAGAATAATGAACTGGGAAACAATGCCAGCTACTTCTATATTAGAAATAGCAAAAGGTCTTACAATAAAAGAGAGTTTTAGAGGAAGTACATTACTTCATGGATAATAAAAAAGCCCCTTTTAAGGGGCTTTTAAGGGGCTTTTTTATTAATATCTTCTGTATCTTTCTTCCATCATAAATCTATGCTGACGAGATTTATGATAATTTTCCTTTAATAGTTTATCAACAGCTTTTGGTGACAATTTAATACTTTCTTTCTTTAAAATGTTATTTATGTGCGGTTCTGCTACTGGTCTTTGTGATTCGCATTCTTCGTCTTCTTCACTCATATCTCCCTCTAGACTCCCCATGTCTTCTTCTTGTCCTTCATGCTCTTCGTGTTCTTGATAGTCCGATTCTTCGCTTTCGTGGTCTTTATCTGAAGGTAATCCGTCCTCTACTCCAGACATATTATCTTCGGATTCTTGTCTTGCATCCGAAATTGAATTTTTCAATTCTGGTTTAAATTTTCCATTAGTAACTTCATCATCACTTGCAACTCTGATGATGTCTTCGTCAGCAACATCATTAATATCTACGTCATCACCTTTTTCTCTCCTTAGAAGGTCTGCTATTTTACCTACTGCATAAGTGGGTGAGTTACCCAATGATGTGCGTACAAACAAATTTGATATTCTTTGTTTCAATTCATCCGAATGAAGTCTTCCTTCTGTTAAAACTGAACGATTAGCCCAACCTGGACGATTTAAAATACTCATATTACTATTTATTGATTTTAAAACAATTTGTAATAAATTTATTACAAATGATACCAAAATTAGTTATAACCGCATGTACTAGGAAAACTGAACAAGAAGCATTAAATTTGCCGATATTTCGTTCTTGGAGGGATGGTCTTAATACCCCGAATTACAAATTGGATATAGTTTGGGGAAACACGGAAGGATTATCAAAAGTATACAATCAAAAAATAGAAGAATACAAAGACACTCAAGTTGAATTTTTGGTTTGTGTTCATGATGATGTATATATTGATGATTTAAAACTTTACGAAAAACTATCACAAGGACATAAATTGGGATATAACATAATTGGATTAGCAGGTGGACTAAATCCTAAATTGACAAACCCCGCATTATGGCATATAATGACCGAAAGAAATCAGCAAAGAGGACAGGTTGCTCATCCAGCAGGAAGTCCAAATCAAAATATGGTGACTCCTTTTGGCCCAACACCATCTAGAGTTGCGATAGCTGATGGGTTATTTTTAGCAATACATCTACCATCAGTTACAAAAACAAAATGGAAATTTAACGAAAATTATACATTTCATCACTATGATATCGCAAGTTGTATTGATGCAAATAGAGAAAAATTAAAAATTGGTGTATACCCAATTCATGTCATACATAGCTCACCAGGTTTAATGTCTATTCATGATAAAATGTGGTCTGATAGTAATGAAACATTTCTAAAAGAATATCAACAGTAGACTTTTTTAACATTTTAATTAAATGTTAAAGATGGAATTAGATACAGACAAGAAAGAAAATAATCATAATTTTTTATGTTTTTGTAGTTTAGTGTGTATTATAAATGGTAAAAAATTAAATTTACCAAATATATTTTTATTGGTTCTTAAAAATGAGACATATAAAACTTTATTAAAATATTTGCTAACAATAGATAACGATTATGATCTTTTTAAGTTTTTTATAGACTACGATTCCACCATATCAAAAAGTAAATATATTTCAAAATATTTAAATTCATCACAAGGAGTAAGAATAAAGAAAAATGTATACGGATTTAGAAAAGACAATTTACAACGAGCATCTAAAAGAATCAAGAAAGTCAAAAAACAAACCGTACAAAATAAGGAAGGATTTCTCAAAGATAACCAACCAAACGGGGTTAATCCTGAAAAGATTATCTAGTCTTTTTCAAAAGCATAAAGAAATTAATCTTTCTGATTTTTTTAGAGCACCATATTCAGTATATTCCGATTCCGAAAATTTTCCTTTAAAGTTCTACACATCACAAAAAGCAATTTCTATTTATAAAATTTACATGGAGTCGAAAAAAGACTCTTGACTAAAACAAAAAACAATGCTAATATACCAACGTAAATTAACAAAACCAAAACAAACCAAAAACTAAAATAACCCATGATTACATCATCAATGTTCCAATCCATCAAAGAAGCTCTTGCTAAGAGCGAATCGTCAACAGGAAATCCCCTTTATAAGGAAATCCTAAAGTTTAAAGAAGGCAACACATATGTTCTTCGCCTTCTTCCAAATGTTAAAGAACCATCCAAAACATTTTACCACTTCTTCACGCATGGGTGGAATAGTTTTTCTACTGGGCAGTATGTGTCTGCATTGAGCCTACAGACTGTAGGACAACCTGATCCAATTGGCAGGGAACGCTATCGCCTGTCTAAGACGGGAACTTCTGAAGAGAAGAAGAAGGTCGAAGCAGTCAAGTGGCAGGAACAGTGGTATGTGAATGTCTATGTGATTGATGATCCAGTTAATCCACAAAACAATGGAACAGTTAAAATCTTTCGCTACGGAAAGAAGCTAGATCAAAAGATTACATCTGCAATTAGTGGAGATGATTCTGATGAGTTTGGAGCAAAGGTTTTTGATCTTTCTTCTTCTGGTGTCAACTTTAAGTTGAAGGTTGAAAAGAACCAAGGTGGATACATTACTTATGATAGCAGTAGATTTACATCTCCTGTTGATCTAGGGTTAACGAAAGATCAACAGAAGGAAGTTTATGATTCTGTTTTTGATTTGTCTTCGGTTAATCAGTTGAAGACTGAAGAAGACCTGATGAAGATGTGGAATCTACACTTTCTTTGTGTTGATGAATCCAAATCTGTTAGTGTCCCAACAGAAACATTTACACCAAAACCTGTTGTTGTTGAAAAGGCAAAGAATACCCAATCGGAAGATGATGGTGAAATCTCTGATGAAATGGTTGAAGAACTATTGAAGGGTCTTGAATAGAAAAGATTAAAAATTTATAAAAAACCCTGAGTATAGACAACTCAGGGTTTTTTTATAAGTATTCATATGTCCGAAAACTTTTTACAAGAAAATACTGATATTGATCCAAGAGAATTACAAGATATTTTAATTGGATTTTTGGGGAGTACTTATGGCGAAGTTGCAAAATTTGATAATAATTTAATAAATGCAAATTCTACTTTATCTCATAAGAAACACGAATTTGAAAAATTAGCCGAAAGGGTACTGCATGAAGCAGCACCACGACAAAATAGAATGCAGGGGTCACCACCAAACCCCAATGCACATATACAACAATATCCTGTACAACCACATCAACCACCACCTGTACAAATTCCACAACATGTTATTGATACAAATCAGATGGAATTTTCTTTTGATAATAGTATCACTGCTATAACAATAAATACAAAATTAGAAGACATCGAAAAGAGATTAAAAAGACTAGACAAAGCTATAGAGAATGTGATATCATTACTAGAAAAGCATGAGATTAAAGATAAACAATAAAGTAGATTTTGTTCAAAAGTTTCTTAGTCCTATTTCTAGGATTAATGATTTGTGTACTTTAAAAATACAAGCTGACGGAATTTCCAATTTGAGTAGAACTTCTGATAATAGTTTTGCATTGTATGCAAATTGTTTAGATGTTGAAGTTTTAGATTATGAAGTAGATCAGAATGTAAGTTTTTCTGATGTCAAGAAATTTATAAAGGCTTTTGATTGTGTTCAAACACCATCTGTTGAATTGGTGATAAGTAAAAATAAAATTGAATATACATCATCAGATATTAAGTTTAAGTTCCATTTAATAGATGATAACATAATCAAATCTCCAAATTTTACGGTGGATAAGATAAATTCATTTACATATGATACAGAATTTAGATTGTATCCACCAGTTATAACATCTTTAATAAAAAGCAGTACATTTATTACTGATAGTAATAAAATATATATCCAGACAAACGAATCTAAAGTTTTTGGAGAATTATCTGATAAAACCAGAGACAATATAGATAGTTTCACTACAGTATTGTCTGAGGAATATACTGGAGAAGATGTTAATCCTCCTTTGGTTTTTAATTTTGATGTATTTAGGAATATTTCAATACTAAAGGTTCAAGAGATGGATGTTAAATTAAATACTGAAAGAGGGTTTATTGCTTTCGATGTCAAAGAAGATAAGTATAATCTTAAATATATAGCAACAGCAATGGTATCTTGATATGAATTTAAATAAAAGACAACAGAATAAAATTAAGACTCCTGGTTACTTTATAAAAAGACTAAGAGATTGTAAATTTGGTGTCTTGAGAGTATTCCAACAATATGGAATACAAGACCATAGAAGATGGACAGTAATGATTGACCCTGGTGGTTGTTCTATTTTTGTAACTTGTTATAATAATAGAAGTTTTAATGATGAGATTATGTTTGAATTTAATGATGGTGGAAATTATTTTCCTAAAAATTTTTCTATTAGCACAGAATCAATAGAAGTTATAGTACAATTATTGATAGATAAAAAGGTTCCATCATTAGATAATGATAGTAAATTTTACAAGGAAAAATCAAATGATTGAAAATAGTGATGAAACACCTAACCCAAAAAAGAAAAAAGTTGTAAGTAAGAAAAAAATAACTTCCTCTTCGATTTCTTCTGAACAGATTCAACGTCTTCTAAAAGAAGCTTTGATGAAAAATATGGAAGAAAGATTTAAGAGAAGTGATGTTGAGGTGGATGCATTGATTTCCACTATGGAAGAGTTTCTTAGATCATTTATAGTAATAGGTTATAACATGAACAATGAACCAATAGTGATTACAAATGCAAAATCACAATTAGATGCTGATGCATTATATACTTCATTAGGAAGGTTGTTTTATTCGATAAATAATGGTGGAGGAAATAGTTTATAATGAAAAAGGATGAAGAAAATCACCCAATAGTAGGTCACTCTTATGCCATCTTAACTGGAGGGTATGTTGGTGAAATTTTTGTTTTTATTGAAGAACAAGAGCATGGATACGGTTTTATATCTATACCAAAAAATATAAACAGAAGTGTACCAAAAGATAAGTTTCATTATGGTTTATCACATAATATTGTTGAGCATGTTGAGAAGATACAGACCAAAGTTTTCAATCTATTGAAAAAACAACATGCATTTAACCTGAATAGTGATAAATAGTATTATGGAAATAGTAAGACCAATACAAATAACTTCCCCTATTAGCGGAGAACCAGTTAACCCCCGTATTGTTGAGCGTATGTATGGGGATAAAATATATGTGGAAGCACATTGGATATGCCCTAAGTCTGGTTCTTTTATCAGAAAAGGAATGGTAAAGATTTTGGATGCAGTTACAAAAGAAGATATCACTTCTCAATGTAGGTAAGTGTTGTGTTTTTTGAGTTTTATGGTATAATCTCTTATTGTGAGAAACTTACCAGAAGATTATGTTGTAAATAAATTCTTTCAGTTTGTCGGTGCTCCTGAAAGAAATAAATACAATAATACATATCAAGGATCTTGTCCTATATGCAGAGAAGGATCAAGTTGGCTTAAAAAAAGAAGATTCTATTATATTCCAAAAAATAATAGAATCTTTTGCCATAATTGTGGATATAACAAATCTCCTGTAAGCTGGATATCAGAAATTACTGGATCTAGCATAAGTGAGATACTGCTAGAGTCTAATGATTCGGCAACAGAATTAAATTTTGAAGATGAACCACTTCATAAAGGTTTAGTTTATACGGAAACTTTACCAAAAGACTGCATCAATCTTTTCAATAAAAACCAATTAAATTTTTACAGAAATGATAGAATTGTCCAAAAAGCATTGGACTTCATGAATCGACGTTTATTGGGATTATCAATTAATAAACCACAAGGGTTGTACTTGTCTTTAACGGATAAAGTACATAAAAATAGATTGGTCATACCATTTTATGATGAGAACAACAAAATTGTTTATTATCAAACAAGAACAATTCTGGAAACCGATGAATTATGTAAACCAAGATATCTATCTAAGATTGGGAGTGACAAAACTATATTTAACATTAATAATATTGATGTATCATTAGATAATATTTTTATATTTGAAGGTCCGATAAATTCTTGTTTTATGAAAAATGGGGTAGCAATAGGAGGCATACAAGAGAATTCATATCAACTGTTTACTACAAGACAACAAGAACAGATTGATAAGTATCCGTTTCACAAAAAAATATGGATACTCGATTCGCAATGGAAAGATAAAGCATCTTTAAATAAAACAAAAAAATTGTTAGAATTGAAACAAAATGTTTTTATTTGGCCCAAAGAAATTGGAAAAAGATATAAGGATTTTAATGATATAACGATATCACTAAACAAAACTGAAATATCTCCAGAATTTGTATTAAAATATACAATAAAAGGAAGTTAAACTCCCTTATATTTGGGATCAGAAGCACTGGCTAGATAACCTTTTAACATTTCGTTCAAGGACGTAACTTCCATAGAAACACGAGCAATTTTTTTAGTTTCTGCTACTCTAATTTTGTCGAAAAGAGAATCTGGAATACAATTTTTTAATTTAGATTGCATAGATTCTGGTCCAGTACCATTCAAAGAATCGGAGAATTGTTCTAAACTTGAAATCCAAGTTTGTAAAGATGCAACCATTTGTTGTTGCATTTTAGATGTGGCTGCAAGATGATCTGCTGCCGCACCACCATCAACATCAAAATCTGCTGGATTTGTCCCTTTATCTAGGCTTTGTTCCATTGCCTGACCATCTGTCATCTCTTCTGGGGTGGGTTGTTCGCGTAATACACGGACAAATGCTTTTTGGAATATATTATTCATGTGATTATTTAGTCGAAAATAGTAAATAATTACAGTGAAACCTAAAAATTTAAGAGAAGATATAATGGCTAATTCTGAAAGGCAGGTGGCGGGTGTTGGACCCGGTGCAACAGATCAACCATTCTACCAGATGGCAATACCAAAACCTGATGAAGGTCATATCAAATCTGGTAATATAAATTATCCATTTGAGATGGCACGATTTAAGGAAGAAATATTTAATATATTTGAGAAGATGGTAATTCTTCGAAATGAATTTGAGAAAGCAAAAGAAAATCCATCTGTAACCGATTCACAAAAAATAGGGTTAGATAAATCAATTAAAAGAATGGATTTGATAAATCAAAAATTAATACAAATACCCGATTTTTTAACTATTTTTAGTGTTGAAATTTAATAATATTGTGGTATAATATAATGATGTGGTTGAATTTTTTAAAACCTATATTAACACTATTTTCTATTAGTTCTATATTCGCATTATCATTTTCAAATGATTGGGTTTCATTTTTAAAATTATTTTTAGTTTCATGCTTAACTCAAGTATTTGTTTATAATGTCTATAAACACATTCTACATCTTTCTGCTGAAAGAATAAAAAATGATAGAATTAAAGAGTTTTCTAAACAAGGCATGGATATTGTTTGTCCTTGTTATTTAGAAAAGAGAATGTTTGTACCAGTTGAATTGAATACGACAAATACATTCAATTGTGATGAATGTAAAAAGGATTGTATAATTCAAATTACTGCAAAAACTTTTAATAAAACGGATATAATTGATTTAGACGGAGCGGATGCTGCTCTTATTGAAGTCTACAATAAAATACAAAGCGCACCATAATATATGGAGTTTCAATCAAAAGAGTTGATGTCTGCCGTTGATGTGGATTCGTCTATAACATACTCGAAACCAATATCTTTGGATGTAAAATCATTAAAAGATGATATTAGAATTTTTATCTTATCGAAAGATAAAGCACTTTTAAATGCCTTCGAGGAAGCATCTTTAAAAAGATCGCCAACTATATACGGAAATGACACTTTAAAGAATATTTTAAATATATTAAAGGATAATTTGTGTTCAAAATATAAACACGATAATGTTAAACAATTAACATTGAGAAAGAATTTTGATATTATTTTTTCTGTATTAGATACACTTACAATTAATGGTATTGGTTGTACGTCTGATGAACTAAATACCATTATTTTGGGATTTTTGAGTAATAATTTTATATGATAAACCGTGTTTCGGTGAAAACTAAATCAAACAAAGAGCATGTAATGGATGTCGAAACCTATGCTAGATGGTTGTGCTTGGTTGAAGCATTGGAATTTATAAATCAAAAAGCAAAACATAGCAAAATTGACTTAGATAAAGATGATAAATGGATTAAGCCACTAGCTATACAAAAATACATAAAACAACGATATCCGAGTATGTTTCATGATTTTAGGATAGAAGAGTATTTGGTTTAGATTATAGATATAAATGCAGGTGTAGCGGTTCCAGTGTACATATTACTATAATCGTTTACTGTATTATTGAATGGAGCTTTTCCTACATCATTTAAACAAGCTAAAACTTCAGCATTAGTTGGTCTAGTTAAGGGATCTGTAAAATATCTATCAGGATCATCAACATCTGTTATGGCTGGTTTATAAGCTTGTGTGCATCCAATTTGATATCCACTAGATCCAGCATCAGTTTTTCCCCATATATTTAAATCACAACCAAAAGGTTTCCAAAATATAAATCTACCATTTCCATCGTGTGCATCATCTAAATCATCACCAATAGGACCAATTAATCCATGAAAAAATGAATCAGTAGTCCACACACCTAAAGAATTTTGGTATGGTTTGCTTATCATACTGATATAGTATTGATCTGGAACATTATATGCATCAAAACAAAATATAAACCATCCTTCGGATTTAAATGGATAATCGTTTGTAACAGTATCATACATAGGATACTTAGAAAAAGCTTTTGGTACATTATTTTCATTTATAGTTCTTCCTAAAAAGCCTTGCACTATTCTAATAAGACTATCATTTATACTACCACCAACAGAGGCTTTTTCTGTATTTTTGATGCCACATATACTATTTTGTATTTCATAATTTATAAATGATATTCCAGCAGAAGCTCCAAGTGGTAAAGCCGAAGTTGTAAATTTAATAACAGTATCTGTAACACTATCTATAGTTATATTTGGTGATGCAACCACACTACCAGTTACTATACTTATGTTTTGTGCTGGAACATTAACATCTCTGTCAGGAACACCATTATTGAAGGTAATTGCTCCTGGTGCTGTGTTGGTTTTTGTTATATCAAATGTATAAGAAGTGCTTTCAGTTAAATTTAAAGATTTTGGTTCTTGTTTAGGTGGTAAACATTTTACAGCAACTTTTACTGTACCAGTATTTGATGATGCCATACCATCTGTAACATTATAAGTAAACATATCATTACCAAACCAATTAGTCTTTGGTGTATATGTAAATGTTTTTTTGTCCCCACTTCTGGTTATAGTAGATCCTCCCAAAGACGTACTATCAAAAGTGTTTATGGTTATATTTCCATCTGGAAAAGAATCTTGGTCAAAATCATTAATTAAAGCATTAATATTAATTGGTATCCCCATGTTTGTTTCATAAGAATCATCAAAAACTACTGGTGGTAAGTTTTTGACACTAATTGTGATTGCATATCCAACTCCTATAGCCATAATTAATAGTTTTGTCCTCCAATAAACCCATACCAAGTAGTACCGACTTTAGTTAAACAAAATATGTCAACTTTATCTTGTACTTTAGTTATTTCTGGAGTTCTTGTTGCTGCCCATTTTACTGGAGTATTATTTATTTTCCAATTAGTTACATTAAAAGGAGCTATATTAGTTCCTTTTTGGGTTATAAAAAGAGATACGGTATATGAATCTGCTGGTTCATCAGTAAATGTAAATTCGGTTATATTTCCTGTCATATTTATTGTAAATATGTTTGAGGATTTTATGGATAATGATACATTTCCACTAGATCCTCCAACAGTATATTTTTCCGAATGATTTTTTATTATTAATCTTCCTGACATTTCTCCACCAGAAAGTGGTAAAAAATTGTCATCTACATAAGATTTTTTAGCTAAATTACCAGATGTGTTTGATACCAAAGTATCAACATAAACTTTAGTAACAAGATTTCTAGCAACTGCTGGATTATCATAAGGTGCTGTAATATAACCTTGAGTCATTGTGCCACCAGATAATGGCAAATAGTTCGAAAGATTACTAAATTTAACATCTACATAATTTTTAGTTGAAGCTTGTTTTGGATCTGATAACAATACTGGATCTTCGTTTAAGATCAATTTTCCAGTCATTGTATCATTTCCAGAAATATGTACAAAATTGCTATTTACATATGATTGTTTCGCTAAAAGTCCAGAAACCCCACTTAATGTAGTATCAACATAATTTTTATTGGTTGCATGACCAGATAAAGTAGGTAATCCACCTAGTGTCAAATAACTACCAACTTCCATCGAATCGGTAGATTTTTTTAAATATGTGGTATTATTGGTATTTCCAGCATTTGTTAATTTTGTTGTTATCTGGTCATCAACATATTTTTTATTTGCTGCTACGTTATCACCCTGTCCAGTTACATCACCAACGAGATACAAATATCCCGTCATTGGTTTGGAAGCTCCACCAGATAGAGGAACAAATTTATCTACATAATTTTTATTGGCTGCTTGTTCTGCTGATATTGGATCATTATACAAATGTAAATATCCAGACATTTTTTTAGACTGTCCTCCAGATAAAGGAACATAAGCACCAGATAATTTGTCTACATATTGTTTATTCACCGCATCATTTGCAGATAATGGTGTATCTAGATTCTTGATTCTGTAATTGTGCATGTCCACAATACTATAAAATTCAGAAGTTCCGCTAACTGTCAGTGTATTGTTGAGATACAATGGACCCGCCATTTTTTCTGTTTGTAGATAATTTAATCCTCCTTTATCTAATTTTGATTGAAGTTGTTGGTTTGCGGTATTTACTGAATTTTGTAATGTAGTTAATCTTGTGTTTAAACCAGCTAAAACATCACCGCTAATTTTTTTAGACAATGTATCTAATCTTATCTTTTTAGTAAAATATGTTCCTCTATTGCTATCACCAACATCAAATACAGTATAATCCGTATCTTTGATAACAGATGATTCGTCTAGTCTATTTATAAAAGAATCTGGCATACAAATTATTTATGGTTTTTGTGCTATTAATGCTCCTACTGAGTTGTTATTAATTGATATTTGTATCTTTGAACTTAACGGTGACTGTATAATATAATTAGTATTTAATACTGGCCTTGCTGTATATCTTGTTGTTGGTTGTACAGTACTTCCCTGAACATGTATATCTTTTAATAAAAGTTTAATGTTTTTATCTGCTGATGCAAGTGGTGTCGAATAACCAAATCCAACTCTATAAAAATCAAAATCTTGGGGATATGGTATATCGGTTTTTAGCTTAAGTACATCATAATACCTATCATTTATATCCTTTATCGAAATTACCAGATTTTGAGCAAAATTAGTTAAATTAAATCTAATCGTGTTGTATTTCTCTGTTGGTTTTACTAAGGGTGATAATTGTTGATATAAAGGGAATGATGTTAATGTATCAAAAGTGATACCTTTAACCGTTACTCGATTATTACTATCAAACATTATACCAATAAGTGAATTTACAACACCATAATCACCTTGGTATGGTGCATATCCAAGTCCATCATATTTACCCCCTCCATCTAATGTGGGGTTATTGTATAAAAATGTAGAGAATCCACCAGAAGATCCTGCTCCACCTGATACACAATATTGGAAGGACCATGTAATATCAAAATTTGCATTTACTTGTTGGTTTACAGAAAAATTAAAAGTAGAATCTGCCATTCTAATTATTTAGGATACACTAAATACTTTAATGGCAGGAAATGCACGTTTTCATGATAAACTTCACAGAAAAAATCACCATACATTACCAACTGTAGGATATCCCGACAGTGCTAATGATCCGATTGCTTCTGCTTCGGAGCCATTTCAGGGAGATTTTGTAGTTAATGGTAGATTAAGCGCAAGTTCTGGGATAAGCATTCTTTCTGCACACATTGAACAGGATCTAGATTGCGAAAATGCATATGTAAGAGACACCACATATACTAATTTTATATCTGGATATGGAACAGAAACGATTATAAGTGACGGAGCATTAACTGGATATGGGGATAAAACATTAACAATGGACTACAGAAAAGCTGTTTATGTTAAAACTCCAGTATTTAATATATTGGGTAATGTATCTGCTACTTCTGCTTTATATGTTGACGAGAATGCAACGATTAAAAATAAATTGGTAGCAGATAATATTGGCGTTGCGATGAGTTCTCCTAATGAGAAATTAACTATTAATGGGAATGTATCTTTTTATGGGACATCTGCACATTATATTAAATCTCCTTACGGAAGTGATAACGGATTGATGGTATTTGGGGGTTCAAATACTGGGGCTAATTCATATCTGGTCCACTTATTTTATAGTTTAAGTACACGGACTGGTGGAAGAATTGATGCAGACGGATCACACGATATCATACTACCATATCAACAAAGAAACGTAGTATACGGATCAGAAAATGTAACAAGATACTTTTTAGTTAGCGGTACAACGGCAAGCCCATCAGCAGTAGCATCAGATTCTGTTGTTGGTGGAATTAGAGCATTCGCATATTCTGGAGGTAATAAATTTAATACTTATGGTGGTGGTGGAAATGCATCAATTGATTTAAAAACTTCTGGAGAACAATCATTAACAAATGGTGGTGGATATATTATATTTAATACCATGCCTATGAATAGTGGTAACACAGTAGGAGCATCAGAAAGAATGCGTATTACTTCGGAAGGCAAAGTGGGAATTGGTACTACAACACCTACTGGTAGTGCTACTCCATTATCTGCTGAAGGTAGATCATTGCATGTATATAATAATACAAATGATAACACATCTACGAATTCTGATACTGTAGTTGTTGCTGAAAGTGTTAATAGAAATGCTTATTTCTTAGCATCTGTTGGTGTAGATGGTGGATTATCAATAAAAAGGAGTTCTGATGCAAAACATTTAGGAAGAATAATAATGAATCAAACAAATGACACCATTTTTCAAGCTGGAGATGGTAGTTATGGATTGAACGAAACCATGCGTATTCTTTCTGGTGGAAATGTTGGGATTGGTACAATCACCCCAAATCAAAAATTAACTGTAAATGGTGTTATAAGTTCTAATAATTACATATATTCTCAAGATATTTGGCTTAATAGAGGAAACACTGATCGTGAAGGTGGACAAATTAATTTCAATAGATCGTATGACAATGCCCTTGCGTGGGCTATAGATACATATACTGATGTTATCGGTTCTTTGAGTAGTAGATTGAGGTTTATAGATACTAATTCTAACACAGAAAGAGTAACAATATTAAGTAGTGGAAATGTTGGTATAGGAACTCATAATCCTACAGAGAGATTACATGTAATTGGAAATGTACTAATATCAGGAAATTTATCGGCATTGGGAGACACAACACAAATAGATACAGCTATAGTAACAACCAGTGCAATGGTTATTGATATGCTGGGAAGTGCCAATGCATTAAGAATAACCCAAAGAGGAACAGGAAATGCCTTGTTGGTTGAAGATGAATCATCCGATAGTACTGCTTTTGTAATTAATAGTGCTGGTGATGTCGGTATAGGTCACAACACACCAAGCAGTAAATTACATGTTGTTGGGTCTATTACAATACCATATGATAATTATTTAAATTTTTCAGAAAATGGTAATGGTCACACTTCAATAAAAAGAAATGGTGCGGATAACGGAATGGAGTTTTTTACTAATTCTAATTCCAGAATGTTTATTTCTGATGCGGGAAATGTTGGGATAGGAACTAAGACTCAATTACACTCTCCAAATGATAAATTAGAAGTTGCTGGTAATGTGGGTGCATATGGTTATAGAGCAAAACAGCAAAAACCGAGCGGAAATCCGTTAACTGATTCGTCTCCTAATGGTTATGCTTTTGGTGATGACGGAGATACTGGAATGTTTTCACCACTTAACACAGGAGATACTGAAAATGAATCAGTAGGTAAAATTGGATGGTATTGTAATAATATTGAAACCGCAAGAACATTTATAAATTCTCAACCAATATTCACAATAGGTGGATTGTCGGCAGCTTCTGAAACATATGGAAGAACTACATTAGTAGTGGGAGACGGTAATAATGGAGGTTTAATGGAATTGAGAGATGGTGCTGGCGGTCATAGCATCATATATCGTGATGCATTTACAAATTCTCTTTGGTTAGAAGGCAGAACCAATAATTCAAATATAGTATTATCAACCATTGGTACAGGATCAATAACAATGGCGGTAACTGGTTCTTCGACTGGATTGTTTTTAGGTTCTAATGGTAATATAGGAATGGGAACAAACGCCCCAGAATCCAAATTACATGTTAATGGTGGATTGACTTTAGATGCATGGAATCCAAGCGCACCAGCAAGTGTAGAATCTACTAATTTATCTTCTGTTTATATAAAATTTAATTCTGGTGGTGCGGCTACAGATTGGGCATATTTAAGACAGATTGGAAATTCCGACGAATTATCTCTTGCATTAGATTTGCACGATAACGAAAATGTAACATCAGGTGGACAATCATTTTGTATAAGAAACATTAAGAGCACAGCTACTCCAGATATCATATATACTAATTTTATAGTAACTATGTCGGGCGGTGTTGGTGCTCCTTATTCTCTATCTGGAACAGGAAATCGTGCAGTTTATTCTGATGGAAATGGGATATTAACAAATACAGCATCTGATAGTACTTTAAAGAAAGATGTATCAATAATTTCTCAAGGATTAAACGAAGTTTTACAACTAAATCCTGTATCATTTAATTGGAAAAATACTCAAAAATATGGAGAACAAAGAGAAATAGGCTTTCTTGCACAAGAGGTACAACCGATTGTTCCAGAAGTAATAGGATCTAATAGTGATGGAACATTATCGTTGGATTATTCGAAAATGATTGCAGTTTTAACTAAAGCTATTCAAGAACTTAACACCAAAGTTGATGCTCAGGCATTAGAAATTGCAAAATTAAAAAATAATCAATCCAAATAACAAACATGTTCATTAAAAATGGGAGTTTTAAAAATATAACGCACATAATTTCTTATGTGCCTCCCTTTATTACTGTACAATTACTTTCTGGTACTGCTTTTTCTGGACAAGATTATACTTTTAAAATTAAAGTTAGAGGAAGTAAACCTATAACATATCAATGGTATAAAAATAATTTTCCATTAATAAATAAAACTAATAGTGAATTATTGATAGAGGATGTCACCTCATCTGATCAAGCATATTATTATTGTAAAATATCAAATAATGGACATTATGTAGAAAGTAATGTAGTACCATTAAGCGTAATCGAATCTCCATATATTGTAACACAACCAGTATCTGTATTATCGGCTATAGGAAGTAATATTTTGTTGAGCGTTTCGGCAACAGGTACAGAACCATTAACATATGAATGGTATAAAAATAATTTAATATATCAAGATAGTACTTCTAAAAATTTATATATTAATAACATAAATTATATAAATGAAGGTAGTTATTATGTGATAGTAACAAATGAATTTGGTAGTGCAACTAGTTTATCAGCTTCGGTTAGAATTATAGAACCTTTAATAATAAGAACTCAGCCAACAAATTTAAATGTTAATAAAAATAATAATGCACAATTTTCTTTATCCTGTACTGGATATTTCCCTGTAAGTTCTCAATGGAGAAAGGATGGATCTTTATATGGAGATTTATCATCAAATAATAATGGTATTATTACTTTAAATATAAACACAACAAAATTGTCAGATATAGGATACTATGATTGTGTTTTAAGTAGTAAATACGATTCGGTAACTAGTGAAAAAGTTTATTTACAAGTTAATGAAAAACCAGTATTTACATTAAATCCATTATCAGCAGAAATACCAATGACTCAAACGGTAACATTTATGGTGGACGCATCGGGTACAGACCCAATAACATACCAATGGATAAAAATTGGTACTGGTAATGTTTTAAACGAGAAAACAAAATTATATACAATACAAAATGTGGTTTTATCGGATCAAGCTGAATATGCATGTGTCGCCACTAATTTAGTGGGAAGTACTACCAGTTTATATGCAGCACTTTCGATAACACAACAGGAATTGATATTGTCCGATTCAAATCCGTATGAGTTTATATTATTAGATCAAAATGTTTATTGGTCTTTTTAAATAAATAAATATATGTCTTACAAAAGAATATTAGAGTTTACAAATTATAAAGATTTATCTGGATACGATAATATTCTTATTGATCATGATAATACAACATACAGAACAGAATTAAGTTCTTTTGTATCGTATGTTTCAAATCAAGCTAAAGATACACCAAGTATATTGATAATATCTACTAATAATATAGCAGATAATTCAATAACTTTAAATAAATTAAATACTAATAGTGTAACCACTGAAAAAATATTAAATTCTAATGTTACTACAGAAAAAATAGCAGATAATTCAATTACTTCTTTTAAATTATCTACAAATAGTGTTACTACAGAAAAAATTAATGACGGAGCAGTTACAGCATTAAAATTGGCAGATAATGTTTTTAATGCATCAAAATTACAAGATTTATCAATTACAAATGCTAAATTAGCAGACGATTCTGTTACTGCAATTAAAATATCAAACAATTCTGTAACTTCAGCAAAAATAAATGACTCTGCTGTTACTGCTAGTAAAATAGCAGACGGAAATGTTACAACAATTAAAATAGTTAATTCTGCTGTTACTACAGATAAGTTAGCTGATGGTAGTGTTACTACTATAAAACTTGCAAACTCTGCTGTTAATACAGATAAGTTAGCTGATGGTAGTGTTACCACGATTAAAATAGCTAATTCGGCAATAACAACTGATAAATTAACTGACGGATCAGTAACAACAATTAAAATAGCTAATTCAGCAGTAACTACTGATAAGTTAGAGGATTCTTCTGTTACTACAATAAAAATAAATAACTCTTCTGTTACTACAGATAAGTTAACTGATTCTGCTGTCATTACTTCAAAGCTAAATAACTCTTCTGTTATTACTGATAAATTAGCAGACTCTTCGGTTACTACTGCTAAAATAGGAAATAATTCAATTACTACAGAAAAATTATC
>Ga0209296_1000074_pt1 | contig 85929 bp, 49 predicted proteins | sample S_130206_EF_Meta_FD_187319 | JGI IMG/M metagenome (GOLD analysis project Ga0209296, IMG submission 187319) | Freshwater microbial communities from Lake Simoncouche, Canada to study carbon cycling - S_130206_EF_MetaG (SPAdes) (version 2) | ecosystem: Environmental > Aquatic > Freshwater > Lake ...
TTGACAAGTATTACGATTAATAATGGAGTAATACTTGGGCCTAATGTAGTTGCATTTTCTAGTTTTACTGGTTTAACAAACCTAGTTGTCGGAAACGGTGTTACCGCAATTGGCGACAATGCTTTTACTGGCTTTACTAGTTTAACCAGCGTCACGATCGGTAGCGGCGTCACTAGCATCGGGGCTAGTGCGTTTGCGTACTGTAGCGGCTTAACTAGTATCACCATTCCTGCCAGCGTCACTAGCATCGGGGCTAATGCGTTTGATAGTTGTAGCAGCTTAACCAGCGTCACGATCGGTAGCGGCGTCACTAGCATCGGGGCTAGTGCGTTTGCTAGTTGTAGTAGCTTGACTAGCATCACCATTCCTGCCAGCGTCACTAGCATCGGGGCTAATGCGTTTGATAATTGTAGCGGCTTAACTAGTATCACCATTCCTGCTAGCGTCACTAGCATCGGGGCTAATGCGTTTGATAATTGTAGCGGCTTGACTAGCGTCACGATCGGTAGCGGCGTCACTAGTATCGGGGCTAGTGCGTTTGCAAGTTGTAACGGCTTGATTAGCATCACCATTCCTGCCAGTGTCACTACTATCGGGGCTAATGCGTTTGATAGTTGTAGCAGCTTAACCAGCGTCACGATCGGTAGTGGCGTTACTAGCATCGCAGATTTTGCGTTTGCGTACTGTAGCGGCTTAACTAGTATCACCATTCCTGCCAGCGTCACTAGCATCGGGGCTAATGCGTTTGCGTACTGTAGCGGCTTAACTAGTATCACCATTCCTGCTAGCGTCACTAGCATCGGGGCTAATGCGTTTGATAATTGTAGCGGCTTGACTAGCGTCACGATCGGTAGCGGCGTCACTAGTATCGGGGCTAGTGCGTTTGCAAGTTGTAACGGCTTGATTAGCATCACCATTCCTGCCAGTGTCACTACTATCGGGGCTAATGCGTTTGATAGTTGTAGCAGCTTAACCAGCGTCACGATCGGTAGTGGCGTTACTAGCATCGCAGATTTTGCGTTTGCGTACTGTAGCGGCTTAACTAGTATCACCATTCCTGCCAGCGTCACTAGCATCGGGGCTAATGCGTTTGCGTACTGTAGCGGCTTAACTAGCATCACCATTCCTGCCAGTGTCACCAGTATCGGAGATTTTGCGTTTGATAGTTGTAGCAGCTTAACCAGTATTAATTTCCTTGGAGACGCCCCCTCCCTTGGCGTCGATGTATTTACCAATGTGCCAGGAACGGTCTATTATCTTGCAGGAACTACCGGCTGGATTGCTACTTTTGGTGGTCTTCCCACTGTGACCAATGGTAATCAAGCGCCAGTAATTACCTCAGGCAGCACGGGAACCGTGGCGGAGAATGCACCAACATCCACGGTGATCTACACCGCTGTTGCCACCGATGTTGATGCAAGTGCAACCGTGACATATAGCATTAAGCCTTCAGTGGGCGATGCTGGTCTGGTGTCAATCAATGCTTCAACCGGGGTGGTAACGCTAATTACTTCTGCCAATTTTGAAGTCAAATCAAGTTACACCTTTACCGTAGTGGCTACCGATAACGGCACACCTGGCCTTATTGCTGAGAAGGTGGTAACGGTAAGTGTGACGGATGTTAACGAAGCGCCAGTAATCACCTCTAGCAGCACGGGATCTGTCGCGGAGAATGCAGCAACATCCACAGTAATCTACACCGCTGTTGCTACCGATGTTGATGCAAGTGCAACGGTGACATATAGCATTAAGCCTTCAGTGGGCGATGCTGGTCTAGTATCAATTAATGCTTCATCAGGGGTGGTAACGCTACTTGCTTCTGCTAATTTTGAAGTCAAGTCAAGTTACACCTTCACCGTGGTAGCTACCGATAATGGGAATCCTGGCCTTACTGCTGAAAAGTCGGTAACGGTAAGTGTTACCGATGTGAATGAAGCGCCAGTGATCACATCTGGCAGCACAGGAACGGTGGTAGAGAATGCACCAATATCCACAGTGATTTACACCGCTGTAGCTACCGATGTTGATGCAAGTGCAACGGTGACATACAGCATTAAGCCTTCAGTGGGCGATGCTGGTCTGGTGTTAATCAATGCTTCAACCGGGGTGGTAACGCTACTTGCTTCTGCTAATTTTGAAGTCAAATCAAGTTACACCTTTACCGTGGTAGCTACCGATAATGGTAATCCGGGCCTTACTGCTGAGAAGTCGGTAACGGTAAGTGTTACGGATGTGAATGAAGCGCCAGTGATCACATCTGGCAGCACAGGAACGGTGGCGGAGAACGCATCAACAGTAACAGTGATTTGCACCGCTGTAGCTACCGATGTTGATGCAAGTGCAACGGTGACATACAGCATTAAGCCTTCAGTGGGCGATGCTGGTCTGGTGTTAATCAATGCTTCAACCGGGGTGGTAACGCTACTTGCTTCTGCTAATTTTGAAGTCAAATCAAGTTACACCTTTACCGTGGTAGCTACCGATAATGGGAATCCTGGCCTTACTGCTGAAAAGTCGGTAACGGTAAGTGTGGCTAATGTAAATGAAGCGCCGGTATTCACATCAGGTAGCACGGGAACCGTGGCAGAGAATGCACCAACATCCACAGTGATTTACACCGCTGTAGCTACGGATGTTGATGCAAGTGCAACGGTGACATACAGCATTAAGCCTTCAGTGGGCGATGCTGGTCTGGTGTTAATCAATGCTTCAACCGGGGTGGTAATGCTACTTGCTTCTGCTAATTTTGAAGTCAAGTCAAGTTACACCTTCACCGTGGTAGCTACCGATAATGGGAATCCTGGCCTTACTGCTGAGAAGTCGGTAACGGTAAGTGTTACCGATGTGAATGAAGCGCCAGTGATCACATCAGGCAGCACAGGAACGGTGGTAGACAATGCACCAACATCCACAGTGATTTACACCGCTGTAGCTACCGATGTTGATGCAAGTGCAACGGTGACATACAGCATTAAGACTTCAGTGGGTGATGCTGGTCTGGTGTTAATCAATGCTTCATCCGGGGTGGTAACGCTACTTGCTTCTGCTAATTTTGAAGTCAAGTCAAGTTACACCTTTACCGTGGTAGCTACCGATAATGGAAATCCGGGCCTTACTGCTGAGAAGTCGGTAACGGTAAGTGTTACCGATGTGAATGAAGCGCCGGTGATTACATCAGGTAGCACGGGAACCGTGGCAGAGAACGCACCAACATCCACAGTGATTTACACCGCTGTAGCTACCGATGTTGATGCAAGTGCAACGGTGACATACAGCATTAAGACTTCAGTGGGTGATGCTGGTCTGGTGTTAATCAATGCTTCATCCGGGGTGGTAACGCTACTTGCTTCTGCTAATTTTGAAGTCAAGTCAAGTTACACCTTTACCGTGGTAGCTACCGATAATGGAAATCCGGGCCTTACTGCTGAGAAGGTAATAACCGTAAGTGTGACCGATGTGAATGAAGCGCCGGTATTCACATCAGGCAGCACGGGAACGGTAGCAGAGAATGCAGCAACATCCACAGGAATCTACACCGCTGTAGCTACCGATGTTGATGCAAGTGCAACGGTGACATATAGCATTAAGCCTTCAGTGGGCGATGCTGGTCTAGTATCAATTGATGCTTCATCAGGGGTGGTAACGTTACTTGCTTCTGCAAATTTTGAAGTCAAATCAAGTTACACCTTTACCGTGGTAGCTACCGATAATGGGAATCCGGGCCTTACTGCTGAGAAGTCGGTAACGGTAAGTGTTACCGATGTGAATGAAACACCAACACCAACACCAACACCAACACCAACACCAACACCAACACCAACACCAACACCAACACCAACACCAACACCAACACCAACACCAACACCAACGCCAACACCAACACCAACACCAACGCCTACACCAACCCCAACACCTACCCCAACACCTACCCCAACACCAACACCAACACCAACACCTACACCAACACCTACACCAACACCAACACCAACGCCTACACCAACACCAGCGCCTACACCAACACCAACACCAACGCCTACACCTACACCTACACCTACACCAACACCAACACCTACACCAACACCTACACCAACACCTACACCAACACCAACACCAACACCAACACCAACACCAACACCAATCCTTCAAATACCAACATTTATTAGTGTTCCAAGCACTGAGAATAGTCCAAATGCTCCACCTTCAGTTGGAGGACAATTGACCATAAGAAATTCGGATGGAACTGAACAAAAAGTCCAAGTATTTGAAACTGGATATCAAGGACCAATTAATACTACTGCAGTCCCGGATTTAGATGGAGACGGTAAAGTTGAATATGCTTGTGCTCCGGGGGCAGGGGGTGGCCCTCGAATTAGCTTAAGGAATGGATCAGATAATTCTGAGCAAAAAACATTTTTTGCCTATGAACCTTCATTTTTAGGCGGAGTTAGCATTTCTGCAGGAGTAATCAATGGCGTTAACGCTCTAGTAACTGGTGCAGGTTCAGGTGGTGGCCCTCACTTAAAAATATTCAATCTAATTACCGGCGCTGAAATGATTTCCACCTTTGTTTTTGCTCCCCAATTCAGAGGCGGTATTTCCGTAAGCTTGGCGGATACAAATCTTGATGGAGTATTGGATGTTATCGTTGCTGCGGGACCAGGTGGCGCATCACACATAAAAATCTTTGACGGAGTAACTTTCCAAATAATTCGGGAATTCTTTGCTTATGATCCGCAGTTGAATGTGGGGGCTTCCGTATTTACCGGCAACTTTGATTCAGACCTTAATCCTGAAATTGCAGTTGCACTGGGAGCTGGTGGGTTACCTCTCATCCGAATTTTTGATGCCAGCACAGGCCTATTAGAGCAAGAGATTCAAGTTTTTGAATCATCCTTTACTGGCGGTGCGGTACTGGGAGCTAGCGACTACAACAAGGATGGAAAACTAGACCTACTTGCAGGAGCCGGAGTAGGCGGTGCCCCCCGAGTAAAAGTTTACAACAACAACGATTACAAACTTCTCGATGATTTCTTCGCAGGGGATTCTAATTTACGAAACGGTGTTTCCTTCTAATCCTTTGTTAATTCCTTTAAAGGCTGGGGCCCTTATAGGTTCCCAGCCTTTTTCGTTTTTAGTATAAATTTCAAGGTCCTTTTCCTTGATTTAACCATATTTTTTAAATTCTTAATAAAATTTAAACTTTACCTCCAATGTCAATTAGGGTACTTTAAATTTTAGCTCTTGCTTTCTTTTTAGAGAATTTCAGGATTAGTTTAATGGATCACGAATTGCCCGCTCCCGGACCTATAAATTATAACGATTCAGAAGAAATTATCCGTCTTCTGAAAAGATTAGTCCCCTTTGCCCTGACTAAAATTGACAAGCTTTTAGTTTCTAAGTTAGACCCAGAAGATATTGTTCAATCGGTTTTTCGTAACTTTTTTACAGCGTTGCAAAAAGGAAATTTCAAGCCTGCTAGTTGGGAAGAAATGTGGTACTTGCTTGCCAAAATGACCATTTGGAAATGCAACAGTAAGCTAGAGTTCTATTTGAGCCAGGCACGGGATGTGCGAATTGAAAAGCCATTCGATTCTAAAGAGGATGTAAGCACTGACCCGCTGTTTTTGGATGAAAAATTAATACTTGAAGAATCTCTTGATTTAGTAATGATGAAACTTCAAGATGAAAATAGAAAGAAAGTGTTTTGTTTAATTCTTCAAGGCCATTCCCCTGCAGAAATTGCAGAGGACTTTGGGGTCTCTAAAAGGACGATTGAAAGATTCAAAAATGATATCAAAGAAATTCTTACTCTGGAAATTAATCAGGGTTTTTTTAAGAAATAAATGTCACAAATCAAAGATTTAGATTACCCACTGCGGGCGTTTATGACAAATTTTCAATCGTTTTTTCAAGAAAGTCCTTTGTTGAATAACAATATTGGGCTACCTGAATTCTAACCGTTTTCTACCAAATTTATTGCTTCAGAATAAATATCGTACCTATCTCCCCATCTGCAACACGAGCATAACCTTTATACTCAAGATTCAGTTCATTATCAGCGCCTAGAAACTCCGCACTTAAAATACCATATGGAAAATTAAAACGTTCACTGACTATGTGAGCATGTTAAAAAATGGTAAGCTTTTGGATACTTGACTGCCGCTCCGCTTCAAAGGTGGCTTACCTCCATTTTGCTCAAATCATAAAGCTTTGCTGCAGGCCAAGGTGGAAGTTTTGGCTCTGGGGGCCTAATTAGAATTTCCCCTCTAAGAAGTGGCATAGGCTTTGGTTTTTTGTCTATTCAAATTTTCTCAAAAGGTTCTGTGACGAGCCCAAATCTGCATGATTTGCCCATCCCAAGTTAATACTAAATGAGCATGATCAACCCTGCAGTGCCCAATACTTAACTTTTTAAAACTATTTTAACAATTATTGTCGTTTTTTTGGAGATTCCCATATTTCCCAAATAGGGAATATTTTTACTTAAACTTGACTGAGATTTTTGTGCCTTTTAGCAGTTTATTTTAAGAATAACTTGTTTTGGAAATGGTTTGGCGCTTGTCAGTCGAGGTTCAAAAGCAAAAATTATTAGGAAATAAGATTTAAATGAATAATAGCAATTCTAAGAAGTGGTTTGAATCGCTGTTCCCTTTTAAAAATAAATTCAGGTATTCTAAAAGTAGTCGCCTTTCGGTTGAACCTCTGGAAGTCAGGCTGACTCCTGTTGCCAATGCTATACCCGGATTCCATGATCTTGGCGTAGGTATTTCAGGCAACCAGTGTGCTGCAAGTTCGGTCACGCTGATTGATGACATTCGCCTACTACAAAACCCAACCGACTACCGTGCCACCCAGGTTTATTTTTGCTCAAATGATTCCCCTGGCTTTTTTGCTTCAGCTTTTCAACCAGTAAACAAGTTCGATGCTCTTGCCTTGCAAGCCGCTGCAACTAAAGGCGTGGTCATCATCGATTCTTCTCTCATTGCTACCATCCCTTTTGATGAATTGAAAGGTTCCTTGGTTGTTTCGATTGATAGTAACCTGAATGTAGTAAATCAGATCACCACGGCGCTTGAAGGCCTTACCAATGTCCCTGTGCTTAGGATTATCAGCCATGGGGATGATGGTGTTTTGTGGTTTGGGAATCAGTCGATTGATTCTAAGGATTTGTGTTCAAGTGCAATGGAAATTGCATCGTGGGGCAAATCGCTGACTGCTGATGCTGATATTCTTCTTTATGGCTGTTCGATTGCTAGTACAGATGCAGGCAAAGCGTTTGTTCAGCAGTTTGCCAGTCTAACTCAAGCGGATATCGGGGCCAGTAGCAATTTGACGGGAAAAGATGGGGATGAATATCTCGAGTTTCAAGTTGGGCAAGTTTCGAATTCTCCTATCGCAAGTGCAATTAATTACTCAAGCGCCAACCTTACACTTGCGCAGTTTACAGTTTCCACGAATTCAGATTCAGGCCCAGGTTCATTAAGGCAAGCAATCATTGGTGCCAACTTAACCTCAGCCAACGATGAGATTATTTTTGCTTCTTCACTTTTCACCAATGGTGCAAGCACCATCACTCTGCAATCATCTTTGCCGACTATAGCATCTGCACAAGTAGCAGGCACTCTTACGATTACAAATCAGGGCTTTTCCTCACTAATCATCAGTGGTGACAATGGAAATCTAAACCGTAATTTTGGTGTTTTCAACATTGATGTTGGTGGCAATCTTGCAATCTCAGGCGTCACTGTTTCCGGGGCGATAACCTCTGGCGATGGTGGTGCTTTCAATAACTCCGGCAACCTTTCCATTACGAATTCCATAATTATTGGCAACAAAGCGAACTTCGGTGGTGGTGTCGAAAACATAGGCGACCTTTCCGTTACGAATTCCACAATTATTGGCAATAAAGCGAACTTCGGTGGTGGTGTCGAAAACTTAGGTAACCTTTCCGTTACGGATTCTACCCTTTCTGATAATACAGCAACTATCGGCGGCGGGATCCAAAACAGCGGTACCGTGACCATCATTAATTCCACCCTCTCAGGCAATACGGCAATCAACGGTGGTGGTGGTATACAAAATAACGATGGTACTGTTAGCATCACAAATAATTCGGTTATTACAAAAAATACTGCAAACTCTGGTGGCGGCATTAGGTCTATTGGCACTCTTAGCGTTTCTAACTCCACCATTTCAGATAATAAAGCTGCTACTAACTCTGGTGGTGGCATCGAAAATGTTTTCGGATCACTTAGCGTTTCTAATTCCATTCTCTCGAGCAATATTGCCAAAGAAGATGGTGGCGGCATCAAAAACTTTGGTACCCTCGCCTTTGCTGATTCCAAACTCTTGGATAATGTCGCATCTAATGGAGGGGGGGCTATTGAAAACAATGGAACAACCACCGTTATTAATTCCACCATCTCAAATAATTCTGCTAAGTTTGCTGGCGGCATTAGATCGGAAGGTTCTCTTACCGTTTCTAATTCTACCATTTCGAATAATAAAGCAACCACTGGCGACGGCGGCGGTCTCGAAAATATTCTTGGTACTCTTACCCTCAATAACTCCACCATCTTGGGTAACACTGCGAATCAGGATGGGGGTGGTATCAAAAACTCTGCTACACTAAATCTTCGTAACTCTACCATCGTGGGCAATTCTGCCACCAATGGCGGTGGTATCTCTAACAGCAGTACACTTAACATTGCTAACACTATTATTGCCGATAGCACAGCCGGTGGCGATTATTCAGGTAATGGTTTTGTCAACTTGGTTGGTTCTTCCACCCCGGCGAATAATCTTGTTACTCAATCAGGGCTTGCTGCATGGGCCACTGCGGTTACTAGTGCGCAACTTAATCTTGGCCCTTTGCAAAACAATGGTGGGCCTACCTTCACCATGGCTTTGGGGGCAGGCAGCGTTGCTATTGGTGCTGGTAATTCAATTATTAGTAGGATTTTTCCTGTCAATGGTTTGGATCAGCGTGGATTTAATCGCATTACATTCGATATCGGGGCTTTTAATAATACAGCGCCCAAGCTTACTAAAATCAATAGTCTTAACGGTGCAACCGAAGACACTCCTTTCATTATTACTTATGAAGCACTACGAACTGCATCAGATGTAAATGATGGTACAGAGGATCTTCTATCATTCCGTATCGAGTCAATTTCCAGCAGTGGATCATTAACTAAGAACGGTCTGGCTGTTGTTCCAGGCGACACTCTTCTTTCTGCAGGCGAAAGCCTAGTTTGGACTGCAGCAGTACCTAACGTCAACGGTATACTGAGTGCCTTCAGTGTTATAGCTTATGACGGTTATTTAACTTCTGCATCCGCAATTCAAGCTAGTGTGAATGTCGTAGCGGTAAATGATGCGCCAATTGCGGATGCGCAAACCATTTCTACCATAGAAGATACTCCATCATATATTGGAACGCTATCAGCTTCCGATGTTGATATCGATCCATTGACCTACCGAATTGATCCATTGACCTACCGAATTGGAACCCAGGCCGCAAAGGGCGTTGTCACGATTACGAATTCAAAAACAGGGGCGTTTGAATATGTCCCTAATGCCGATGCGAACGGATCAGATAGCTTCACCTTCTTCGTTAACGATGGCACGGTTAATAGTGCCCCAGTAACGGTGGTAGTTAACATTGCAGCGGTGAACGATGCGCCAGTGGCCAATGCCCAGGTAATAAGCCTAGTTGAAGACTCTACCTATGTTGGAACGCTAACAGGTTTAGATGTTGATATCGGTTCATCATTCACATACCTAATAGGATCGCAAGCCACGAAGGGCGTGGTTACGATTACGAATTCAACAACAGGAGAGTTTACTTATGTGGCCAATCCGAATGCAAATGGTTTAGATAGCTTTACCTTCAAGGTAAATGATGGAAGTTCGGATAGTGTAGCAGCAACCGTTACGGTGAATATTACTGCGGTGAACGATGCGCCAATTGCGGATGCGCAAACCATTTCTACCACCGAAGATACCCCATATATTGGAAAGCTAACAGGTTCCGATGTTGATACCGACCCATTGATATACCGAGTTGGATTGCGGGCCACGAAGGGCGTGGTCACGATTACGGAAAAAACAGGAGATTTTACTTATGTCCCTAATCCCAATGAGAACGGTGCAGATAGCTTCACCTTCTTTGTGAACGATGGCACGGTTAATAGTGCTGCAGTAATGGTGGCAGTTAACATTGCAGCGGTGAACGATGCGCCAGTTGCCAATAACTTAGAAATAAGACTAATTGAAGACTCTAGCTACGCCGGAACGCTAAAAGGTTCGGATGTTGATATCGGTTCATCATTGACATACCTAATAGAATCGCAAGCCACGAAGGGCGTGGTCACGATTACGAACCCAACAACAGGCGCATTCACTTATGTCCCTAATGAGAATGAAAACGATGCAGATAGCTTTTCCTTCAAGGTGAATGATGGAAGTTTGGATAGTGCGCCAGCAACAGTTACGGTGAATATTACTGAGGTAAATGATGCGCCAGTTGCGGATGCGCAAACCATCTCAATTTTAGATGGCAACCCGTATGCTGGAACGCTATCAGCTTCCGATGTTGATAGTTCATCATTGACATACCTAATAGGATCGCAAGCCACGAAGGGCAAGGTCACGATTACGGACCCAGCAACAGGCGCATTTACTTATGTCCTTAAAGCGAATGCAAATGGATCAGATAGGTTTACTTTCTTCGCGGTCGATGATACGACTAGCAGCGCTTTAGTAACCGTCACCGTTAACATACTTGGGAATACCCCCCCCACGCTTACCACGCTTACCGGCATTATCACCCTTACAGGCGCAAGCGAAGGCATCCCCTACATTATCACTTACGACGCCTTGGCAGCAGCAGCAAACCCATCAGATGCAGAAGGAGGCCCTATCTCTTTCCGCATCGAGGAAGTCAGTAGCGGGACATTAACTAAAGATGGTGTGCCACGTGTGCCTGTTGTTGCAGGATCCACACTTCTTTCTGCAGGTGAAAGCCTAGTCTACACTGCCGCGAATTTCGGTAGCACGATTAACGCCTTCACCGTTAAAGCTTTTGATGGCCTGTCAGTTTCCGCCCGCGCAGTGCAAGTAACGATGGATGTCGCAGCAGTGACCGGATTTACCACTACCACAAGCAATGGTGCCCTTACCATTACTGGTTATACGGGGGCAGGCTATTCACCATTCATCATCCCATCAACTATCGGTGGCATGCCGGTGACCAGTATCGGGGCTTATGCGTTTCAATATTCTAGCTTGGCATATATAAAGATACCTAGCAGCATCACCAGCATCGGGGACTACGCGTTTCAATATTCTTATGGGTTGCAAAATGTAAAGATACCTGCCAGCGTCACCAGCATTGGGATCTCTGCGTTTGAAGGTTGCAGCATGTTGACAAGCATCACGATTCCCGACAGCGTCACCAGCATTGGGTTAGGTGCGTTTCTTGGTTGTAGCCGTTTGGAAATCATTACCGTAGATCCAAACAATTCCTATTTCAGCAGTTTAGATGGTGTACTGTACAATAAGACGCAGACTATCCTCATAATATGCCTACCAACCAAAACCGGTTCTATTACCCTCCCCAATACCGTCACCAGAATCCAGGACATGGCGTTTGCTAATTGCGGCGGCTTGAGGAGTATAAAGATAGGCAGCAGTGTCACCAGCATCGGGGACTTTGCTTTTGCTTATTGCGTTGGCTTGAAGAAGGTCACGATAGGCAGCAGTGTCACCAGCATCGGGTCCAATGCGTTTCTTCAGTGCGGTGACCTAATAAGTATCACGATACCTAACAGCGTCATCAGTATCGGAGCCTCTGCATTTGCGGATTGCTTCAGCTTGACTAGTGTAACGATAGGCATCGGTGTTACCAGCATCGGGGACGGCGCATTTTATGGCTGTATCGGTTTAGCAAACATCACCGTAGATCCTATCAATTCCTATTTCAGCAGTTTAGATGGTGTCCTGTACAATAGGCTACAGACCATCCTTATTATATGCCCAAAAAGCAAAACCGGCACAGTCACAATACCAGACAGCGTTACCAGTTTTGGGTACCAAGCGTTTAACGATTGCAGAGGCTTGACGAGTGTCACGATAGGTAGTGGAGTCACTAGCATTGGGGACTACGCGTTTCAATATTGCTTTAACCTGATAAGTATCACGATACCTGACAGCGTCACCAGCATCGGGGACTGGGCGTTTGATAGTTGTAGCGGCTTAACAAATATCATCATACCGAACAGCGTCACTAGCCTTGGGAAAAATGCGTTTGAGGACTGCAGTGGCTTGACGAGTGTCAAAATAGGCACCGGAATCACCAGAATCAGGTCTGGGGTATTTTATAACTGTAGTGGCTTGACGAGTATCACGATACCAGACAGCGTCACCACAATTGGAGGTTTTGCGTTTCAAGGCTGCACCGGCTTGACGAGCATCACCATTCCTGCCAGCGTCACCAACATCGTGGGCTATGCGTTTTATAAGTCTGGTTTGGCCAGCATTAATTTTTATGGCTTCCCGCCATCTCTTGGTGATGGCGCTTTTCAAGGTGTGAATTTCGCAGCCAAGGTCTACTATCTTGCCGGTGCGTCTGGTTGGGATTCGACTTATGGTGGCCTTCCAACTATTGTAAACAACTCTGCACCCACGCTTACCACTTTAAGCACACTAACAGGCGCAACCGAAGGAATTCCCTACGCTATCACCTACGCCTCCTTGGCAGCAGCAGCAAACGCAGCGGATGCAGAAGGGAGTGTTATCTCTTTTCGCATCGAGGCAGTCAGCAGCGGAACCTTAACTAAGAACGGGGTACCTATTGTTGCAGGCACCACACTTCTTTTTGCAGGCGAAAGCCTGATCTACACTGCTGCAAATAATGGTAGTGCTCTTAACTCCTTCACTGTTAAAGCTTTTGATGGCCTATTAGCTTCTGCCACTGCGGTGCAAGTAACGATGAATGTCGCAGCAGTGACTGGGTTTACCACTTCCACAAATGGTGTTGGGCTTACCATCACCGGTTATACGGGTGGTAATGAAGTAATCATCCCATCGACAATCGACGGCATGCCGGTGACCAGCATCGGGGCTTCTGCATTTTATGGTCTTACCATATTGACGAGTGTTACGATTCCGAGCAGCGTCACCAGCATCGGGGATCGTGCGTTTCAATATTGCGCTAACTTGACGAGTATCACGATACCGAACAGCGTCACTAGCATCGGGGATCGTGCGTTTAATAGTTGCTTCAGCTTGAGGAGTATCACGATCCCCGACAGTGTCATCAGCATTGGGATTGGTACATTTCGTAGTTGTACTAGTTTGACGAGCATAGTTATCGGAAATAGCGTCACGAGCATCGGGGCTAATGCGTTTAATGGTTGCAGTAACTTGACGAGTATCACGATCCCCGGCAGTGTCACCAGCATCGGGGATAATGCGTTTCAAAATTGCGTATACATGACGAGTATCACGATCCCCGACAGTGTCATCAGCATTGGGAATGGTACATTTTATAGTTGTACTAGTTTGACGAGCATAGTTATCGGAAATAGCGTCACGAGCATCGGGGCTAATGTGTTTAATGGCTGTTACAATTTAAAAAGCATAGTTATTGGAAACAGCGTCACCAGCATCGGGGCTAATGCGTTTAATGGTTGCGTCGGCTTGACGAGTATCACCATACCTGACAGTGTCACCAGCATTGGAGATTCTGCGTTTTTGGGTTGTAGTGCTTTGGCAACCATAGTTATTGGAAACGGCCTGAACAGTATTGGAGATAATGCGTTTTCTGCCTGCACAAGTTTGACGAACATAACGATTGACAGTGAAACGATACTTAACGGAAGTGCCTTTTCTAATTTTACGAATTTGACCAGCGTAACCATCGGAAATAGCGTAACCAGCTTTGGTGATTATATATTTCGTAGTTTAATAAATTTGACTAAAATTACCATCGGAAATGGCGTTAGCAGCATCGGGGCTAGTGCGTTTTTGGGTTGTACTGGTTTGACAAGCATAATTATAGGAAATGGCGTCACCAGCATCGGAGATCGTGCGTTTCAAAATTGCGCTAACTTGACGAGTATCACGATACCGAACAGCGTCACTAGCATCGGGGATCGTGCGTTTCAAAATTGCTGGAACTTGACGAGTATCAGCATTCCTGCCAGCGTTACGAGCATCAGAAACGGTGCGTTTTCTAATTGCAGCGGCTTAATTAGTATAACGATAGGCAGTGGTGTTACTAGTATCGGGGACGAAGCGTTTGATGGCTGTTACAATTTGGCGAGTATCACAATCCCTGACAGCGTCACCAGCATTGGGGACAATGCGTTCCAAAATTGCGTTAGCTTGACTAGTGTAACGATAGGCAGCGGTGTCACGAGCATCGGGGAGGGTGCATTTTATGGCTGTTACAATTTGGCGAGTATCACAATCCCTGACAGCGTCACCAGCATTGGAGATGCTGTGTTTGGATTTTGCAGTGGTTTGAAAAGCATAACAATTGGAAATAACGTTACCCGTATCGGGTACAGTGCGTTTGTATTTTGCAGCAGTTTGACGAGTATCACGATACCTGACTCCGTCGTAACCATTGATGAACAAGGGTTTTATGGTTGCACCGGCTTGACAAGTATCACGATAGGTAACGGTGTCACCAATATCGCGGGCTTTGCGTTTTATGAGTGCAGCAGTTTGATGAGTATCACGATCCCTGACAGTGTCACCAGCATCGGAGATGCTGCGTTTATTCGTTGCAGTGGTTTGACGAGTGTCACGATAGGAAGCGGTGTCACTAGCATCGGGACTGGTGCGTTTGAAGGTTGCAGCAGCCTGACCAGCATCATCATACCGGACAGCGTCACCAGCATTGGGCAAGATACGTTTAATGGTTGTAGCAGTTTGATTAGTGTAACGATAGGCAGCGGTGTCACCAGCATTGGGTACTCTGCGTTTTCTGGTTGCAGCAGCTTAACGAGTATCACGATACCTGACAGTGTCACCAGCATTGATGATTTTGTGTTTTTGGGTTGTAGTGCTTTGGCAACCATGGTTATTGGAAACGGCCTGACCAGCATTGGTAATTATGCATTTTCTGCTTGCTCAAGTTTGACGAGTATCACGATTGACAGTGGAACAATACTTAATGGAAGCGCCTTTTCTAATTTTAGGGATTTGAATTTGACCAGCGTAACCATTGGAAATAATGTCACCAGCATCGGGAATTATGTATTTTGGTATTTTACGAATTTGACCAGCATTACCATTGGAAATAGCGTTACCAGTATTGGGGATGGTGCGTTTGGAGGTTGCAATGGTTTGACAAACATCACGATACCCGACAGTGTCACCATCATCGGGGACGGTGCATTTTATGATTGCACCGATTTGACAAACATCACGATCCCTGACGCTGTAACATCACTTGGCGCAGGTGCATTTTCTCGCTGTACGCGTTTAACCAGCGTAGTTTTAGGAAATGGCGTTACGGCAATTGGCGACTCATCGTTTTATGGTTGCACCGGCTTAACAAGTATCACGATTCCTGACAGCGTCACCAGCGTTGCAGACCTTGCGTTTGAAGATTGCAGTGCTTTGACAAACATAGTTATTGGAAATGGTGTTACCAGCATTAGATATGGAACGTTTTTGGGTTGTACTGGTTTGACAAGCATAGTTATAGGAAATGGCGTCACCGCAATTGGCGACTATTCATTTGATGGCTTTACGAATTTGGTTAGCGTAATTTTCGCAAATGGTTCGATTGTTACCTCGATCGGCAATTTTGCGTTTGGAAGTTGTTCCAAACTTGCAAGTATTATAATTCCTGACAGCGTGATTACGCTTAACGAAAGTGCGTTTAATGGTTGTACTGGTTTGATAAGTTTAGTTATCGGAAATAGCGTTACCAAAATTGGCGCCGATGCTTTTAATGGCTTTACAAATTTAATAAGTGTAACCATTGGAAATAGTGTTACCTCAATAGGTGCCGGTGCTTTTGGAAGTTGCAGCAACTTGACGACTGTAACGATGGGCAGCAGCGTAAGCAGTATCGGGAATAGGGCGTTTTATGATTGCAGTAATTTAGGGGGTATCACGATACCTGGAAATGTCACCAGCATTGGTGAGTATGCGTTTGGTTATTGCACTAGCCTATCGAGTCTTATAATACCTGATAGCGTTACAGTAATTGACGAAAGTGCTTTTAATGGGTGTACTGGTTTAATCAGCATTGTTATTGGAAACGGCGTCACCGAAATTGCTACTAATGCGTTTTCTGGGTTTACGAATTTGACAAGCGTAACCATTGGAAATAGCGTTACTTCAATCGGCTATTATGCTTTTGGAAATTGCAGTAGTTTGGTGAGTATTACGATGCCTGACAGCGTCACCAGTATTGGGGAGTATGCGTTTGGGGATTGCAGTAGTTTGACGAGTATAACGATACCTGATAGCGTTACCAGCATCGGGGCACTTACCTTTTATCATTGCTCGAGCTTGCAGAGTATTATCATTCCTTCCAGAGTTACCAGCATCGGGAACGCTGCGTTTGATGGTTGCACCGGTTTGATAAGTGTTACGATACCTAGCAGCGTCACCAGTATCGGGTACGGTGCGTTTGATAGTTGCTCAAGTTTGACGAATATCACGATTGACAGTGGAACGATACTTAACGGAAGCGGATTTTCGAATTTCAGGGATTTGACTAGCGTAACCATCGGAAATAGCGTTACCAGCATCGGTGCAAATGTGTTTGTCGGGTTTTCGACTTTGACCAGCGTAACCATCGGAAACAGCGTCACCAGTATTGGGGTCTCTGCGTTCAGAAGTTGTTCTAAACTGATTAGTATAATAATTCCGGATAGTGTAATTACGCTTAACGAAAGTGTATTTGAGGGCTGTACCGGTTTAGCAAGTGTAGTTATAGGGAATGGCGTCACTGCAATTGGTGCCAATACTTTTAACGGCTCAACTAATCTGACTAGTGTAACAATAGGAAATAGCGTTAGATCTTTAGGAGAATATGCGTTTAAGGATTGTTCCAAACTTACGAGTATAATAATTCCTGACAGCGTGGTCACGCTTGACAAAAGCGCATTTGAAGGCTGTACTGGTTTGACTAGCATAGTTATTGGAAACGGCGTTACCATAATTGGCGACTATTCATTTTATGGCTTTACGAATTTGGCAAGCGTAACCATCGGAAATAGCGTTAAATCTATAGGAAACTTTGCATTTAAGAGCTGTTCCAAACTTACGAGTATTATAATTCCTAACAGTGTGATTACACTTAGCGAAAGTGCATTTGAAGGTTGCACTGGTTTGATTGGCGTAACTATTGGGAATGCGGTTACTTCAATCGGCAATCTTGCGTTTGGAAGTTGTTCCAACCTTACTAGTATTATAATTCCTGACAGCGTAACGACCTTTAGCCAAAGTGCTTTTAATGGCTGTACTGGTTTGAAAAGCATAGTTGTAGGAAATGGTGTCACTGCAATTGGCGACAATGCTTTTAATGGCTTTTCAAATTTGACCATTGTAACGATCGGAAATGCGGTTGCTTCAATTGGCAATCTTGCATTTGGAGGTTGTTTCAAACTTACGAATATTATAATTCCTGACAGTGTGATCACACTTAGCGAAAGTGCATTTCAAGGCTGCACTGGTTTGACTAACATTGTTATCGGGAATAGCGTGACCGAAATTGGTGCCTATGCTTTTAATGGCTTTACGAATTTGACTAGCGTAATTTTCGCAAATGTTTCACGCGTCACCTCGATCGGATACCTTGCATTTGGAGGTTGTACCAAACTTACGAGTATTATAATTCCTGATAGTGTGATTACACTTAACGAAAGTGCATTTCAAGGATGCACTGGATTGACTAACATTGTTATCGGGAATAGCGTGACCGAAATTGGCGACTTTGCTTTTGGAAATTGCAGCAGTTTGACGAGTATAACGATACCGAGCAGTGTCACCAGCATCGGGGTTTATTCGTTTTCATTTTGCGCCCGCTTAACGAGTATCACGATCCCTGATACCGTGACATCGCTTGGCGAAGCTGCGTTTTATGGCTGTACTGGTTTGACAAGCATTGTTATCGGAAATGGCGTGACCGCAATTGGCGACTATTCATTTGACGGTTTTACGAATTTGACAAGCGTAACCATTGGAAATAGCGTTACCTCAATCGGATACCTTGCGTTTGGAAGTTGTTCCAAACTTACGAGTGTTATAATTCCTGACAGTGTGATTACGCTTAACGAAAGTGCTTTTAATGGGTGTACTGGTTTAACCAGCATTGTTATCGGAAATAGCGTCACTGCAATTGGTGTCTATGCGTTTAATGGCTTTACAAATTTGACTAGCGTGATTTTTGCAAATGGTTCGCATGTTACTTCTATCGGACACCTTGCCTTTGGTAGTTGCAGACGCCTTGCGAGTATCATAATTCCTGACAGTGTAACGACCCTTAACGGAAGTGCTTTTAGTGGCTGCATTGGTTTGACAAGCGTAACCATCGGAAATGGCGTTACTGCAATCGAAGACTTGGCGTTTAATAACCTTAGTGGTTTGACTAACGTGCTTATTGGAAATAGCGTTACTTCAATCGGCAATCTTGCGTTTGGAAGTTGTTCCAAACTTACAAGTATTATAATTCCTAACAGTGTGATTACGCTTAACGAAAGTGCTTTTAATGGGTGTAATGGTTTGAAAAGCATAGTTGTCGGAGATGGTGTTACTGCAATTGGTGCATATTCTTTTAATGGCTTTACGAATTTGACCAGTGTAATCATCGGAAATGGAGTTGTCTTAATCGGCGCTTATGCATTTGGAGGTTGTTCCAAACTTTCAAGTATTATAATTCCTGACAGTGTGATTACGCTTAACGAAAGTGCTTTTAATGGGTGTAATGGTTTAACTAACATTGTTATTGGAAATGGCGTCACTGCAATTGGTGCCTATGCGTTTAATGGCTTTACAAATTTGACCAGTGTAACCATCGGAAATAGCGTTACTTCAATCGGTGCCTATGCTTTTGGAAGTTGTACTAGTTTAACGAGTGTCACGATACCGAGCAGTGTAACTTCAATTGGCGAATTTGCTTTTTATCGATGCTTCAGCTTAAACACTATTAGTTTAAATGGGGTGCCGCCATCTCTTGGCCTTAATGTTTTCAAGGATGTTTCTGCTACAGTGTTTTATAATGCAGGGCAGACTCCAGCTTTCACTACCTATGGTGGCCTTTACGCTTTCCCAGCAGGCACGGTTGTTCCTAGTTTCCAGTCTGCCACCGACCTTATGACTAACACTCCGATTACTGGAAATATTTCGGTTGCAGGGGAGGCGGATTATTATAAGTACACAGCAACATCAGATAGCATGGTTGATTTTGCCATGGATGCTAGCGCTAACAGCGGCGTGGATACCTACCTAAGCGTTTACGATTCCAACAAAGTACTTATCGCAAAAGATGATGATAGTGGCCCTGGATCAAATAGTTTAGCTAGTGTTCCTGTAATAATGGGTAACATTTATTACATCAAGGCAAGGGCCAATGGTGCTGGAACCGGGGCTTATCAGGTTTCGGCAACCGCCATCGCACTTATTCCTGGATCCTCTTTTGTGGTTCCCATCGCTCTTAGTACTGCGCCAATTACTGGAAGTATTACGAATGCAGGTGAGGCAGATTATTATAAGTATACAGCAACAGCAACTGAAGTGGTTGATTTCGCTATCGATGCTATTGCTAATAACGGCATGGACACCTACTTAAGCATTTACGACTCTAACAAAAATCTTATCGCTCAAGATGACGATAGTGGTTCAGAATTAAATAGTTTTGCCACGGTTTCTGTAATACTTGGCAATACTTATTTCATCAAGGTAACGGCCTATGGCACTGGGGCTTATAAGGTTTCGGCAACCCCCGCCGTGCTTGTCTCAGGATCTTCTTTTGAGACTGCCATCGATATTGGTACCGTACCCATTATAGGAAATATTTCGGTTGCAGGGGCGGCGGATTATTATAAGTACACAGCAACAGCGACGGGTGTGGTTGATTTCACTACTAATGCTATTGCCAACAGCGCCATGGATACCTTCCTAAGCATTTACGACTCTAATAAAGAACTTATAACACAAGATGATGATAGTGGTTCTGGGTTAAATAGTTTAACTAGTGTTTCTGTAACACTTGGTAATATTTATTTTGTCAAGGTAACGGCATATGGAACGGGAACAGGTGCATATCAGGTTTCTGCGCAAAAATCATCTTCAGATGATGTAGAGAATAATTGTGATGCAACGGCCACCCCTCTTTTATTTAACAGCGACCTAGGCAGTAATGTAGCAACGCAAAACAAGGCAATAGGTTTAGCGACCGATTTTGATGTGTTTCGCTTTATATCGGATGTAGAAGGGGTATATGAAATTGAGGTCGCCCCCACAAAAGGATTAACCCTAGCTCCTGTTTTAGAAGTTATCGGAAGTGATGGAACAACTTTACTGAAATCTTCACGAACCAATGTCGGTTTTTCAGCATTTTCGCAACCTTTACTTTCCGTTGGACAGCAAGTTTTTATCCGAGTTTCAGGTGCGGGATCAACAGGTGATTATAGGCTTCAAGTGACAAAACCTCGGGCTGTTGCTGATTTTTACGCAAACTCCTTTAACTCTGGTACTTTTCAAGTGCCCGTGGGAATCATTTCCCTTGCGCCAGGTACCAACAATGGTTCGTTGACAAACAACAACATGTTAATTGAGGCAGCCAACGATGTTGACTTTTTTACTTTCACTGCAAACCGCACTGGGCCGATCGAGGTTTCGGCTTTCAAGCAAATTGGTGGCAATCTAGATACGATTATTTCTATTCTTGATGCTTTAGGTAATGTTATAGCTTCCAAAGATAATTCAGGCCTTACCACTGATAGTTTCGTGGTTTTTCAGGCGAGTAGCAACAGTGTTTATTATATCAAAGTTGAAGGATATTCAGGAACAACCGGTCAGTTTAATATTGCGGTAGTAGATCTTTCCAGCGCAATTACTGAAAATGATGGTACTGGAATTGATTTCGCTAATGCCACGGCCCTTACTTTTGTTGCAAATAGCGCAAGTTTTCAAGCTAATATTTCCAGCGCTGGCGATCAAGATTTTTTCAAGATCACTGCTTTATCAACCGGTGTGCTTACCATTTCATTGGATGCTGTTCTTAGCAGCGGGGTTAGTGGTGGTCTAGATACCTACCTTTACCTTTATAATTCAGATGGAAAGGTTATAGCCCAAGATAATGACTCTGGTACAAGCTTGAATAGTTTAATCTCTATCGTGGTAAAAGCAGGCGATATTTATTATCTTAATGCCTCTGGTTTTGGATCCAGTACGGGTACATACACCATTTCTGCTAAAATTTCATCCTCAGATGACCATTCCAATTTAACCAACGCAAGCGCAACCCGCCTCGAAGTTGTAAATAACTCTGCCACGGGTTCGGGCGTGATAAATTCATTATCTGATAATGATGTTTTTTCTTTTGTAGCAACAACTAGTGGTACCATCACCATTCTTGTTACTCCAACAAATAGTGCGCTTAACACTTACCTTTTTGTTTATGATTCCAGTGGAAATATTCTGCTTGCTTACAATAATGGTAATTCCAGCTCTGACCGAAATAGCAGTATTAGTCTACAAGTGGTTGATAAAGCTATTTATTATTTTATGGTTTCTGGCGTTGCAGGAACCATGGGGGCCTATAATATCTCTGTAACTCCAGTTACAGATGCCGTTGGTAAATCCGTTGCTCTTGCTACTATCTTTCCTACTTCCGCTACCACCACTAATAACACCGTTGTTGGTACCGTAAATGGTGCCATAGAAACAAATGGCGATGTTAATTTTTATAAAGTTGTAACAAATGGTAGAAGGTCAGGTAGATATGAGTTCAGGGCCTCTTCACCCAATAGACTAGACACTACGGTTACGGTCTATTCGGAAGATGGTAAATTGCTTGGCGAGAATGATGACGCGGGTGATTCTTCTTTAAACAGTTCCCTTTCATTAAACTTGGCCGGTGGTGAAATTGTTTATGTGAAAATTTCAGGGTATGGCGAAAGCTTTGGCCGTTATACCTTTGATGTGGTTTTTCTTGGTGCTCCTATTGCAGATGATTTTAGTGACACTATAGAAGATGCACACTCCTTTGTTCTTGATGCTGCTCACTCCTATACTGCTTCTGCTGGTGTCCAATTTGGTGGCGATGCTGATTTCTTTCATGGGGTTGCAGATGTTACCGGTAACATTACGATAAGTTTAACTCCAACTTCTGATTTAACTTTGAATGCTAAAATCACGGCATTTATTAATCGCAATGGGGAAATTATTGAAGTTGGCCGTCAAATCGGCAGGGTCGTTGGGGGAGTGGTTACACTAACTTTTCCAATATTCGCTACAGATGAATTCTTTATTAAGGTATCAGGTAATAGTAACACCGTTGGTACCTATTCTCTTGAAGTAAAAAATAACAATGGAGCAAACACTGTTCGTCCCACAGATTCCTCTGTTTTTGACCGTGCCACATATGAATTAAGGGAAGAGTTCACGCGAATAATAACAGAGGCCGGTGGGCGTACAGATATAAACGCAACCAGCAGAGTAATCATGGATCGGTTGATAGAAGTAATCCAGAGGCTTATCCCTGGATTCAATGGGTTGATAGTATTTTTGGACCCCGTTGATTTTACGTTTAGTTCTACGGGTAGCGGCGTTATTGGTTCCCTAGGTAAAAATTCAACAAACACAAATCCTTCTGCCAGTCTTTCCTGTAAGGGTGCCTTAGATCTGGTGATTTGTCCTGATGCCGCTGTTACACAATATAATTTACAAATTACCGGTACAGGGGCCGGGCAAGTTCTTGCATGCGCAGCCATAGTTACCGCCAATGGGAAAATCCTCTTTCCGAAAGTCACAGGGGGGCAAAGTAGCAGTGGCATTGCTGCTCCTTATGTTCCTAAAAATGGATTGGACTTAGTCCTAGATTTTAATAATGGTTCTAGTGGTGGTTCTGGTGGCGGTTCTGGTGGTGGTTCTAGCGGCGGTTCTAGCGGCGGTTATACTGGGGGTTATACGGGTGGCAATGCGGGTGGCGATACTGGCCCCGTTTTAGATTCTACGGTAGCTTCAAATTCATCAATTCCCGAAGATACGGACACTACCACTGCCACGGAGCCAACCAACATGGAAGCTATGGCTATGGCAATTATTCAGGCCTCTGCCTTGAATACAATCTCAGCAATATCTTCTGCCAATCTTGCCAACCTTGCCTCCATGGTTATAAGCCTAGGTATTACATTGCCTACTTCAAATGAAAAACAAATTGCAAAAGATTTGGTTAGCGAAATGCCTGGTGGTGATTTGAGTATCAGTGGTTCTGATAATTTAACAGCAGGTGGGTCTCTTGTAATGACCACATTTGCGCAAGCGTATAAAGGTTTCAATCAAGCGGTATTCAGTACCTTGAATGCAGAGAAACAAATTGTAACTGAAATTGCAAATGTCTTAGATAAAATATTGCCGGCTTTGGCTCCGTCCGAATTTGAAAACTCAGTTGAAAACCTTCTGGTGCAGACAAATAAAATGTTGTTTCAAGAAGGTAATGATATCTTTTTAAAAACTGGTAGTATTTTAGCAGATATTGTAATGTCAAAATTAGTAAAAAATTTGCCTGCTGCCAAACCTTCTAAAAGCAAGGTCGATGCTAAGATTCATGGTGTTGAGTTTATGACTGAAATTATGGTCCAAGAAAACAAGAATGACCGTTATCCTGAAGGAAAGAACCTCCGTGAAAATAAGGCGCTTCCCCAAATAGCTTCGGAGGTTTTTGATGATTTGCTCAGTTTCAACTCGATGTATCATTCTGCAATAGATGATTCTTTGTTGAATTCCCCCATCAATCGCGATGACAACCAAAACAAAATTTCGGAATCTCTAGCAGTTATCGCTGGTGCGCTTCTCGCCCCTGGTTTCCTTACTGCTACTTATGGCACGCAAGCACAATTTTTCGAAAAGCCCAAGTTCAGAAAACGGAATTCTTGATTACTGTGCCCCGCCAATTCTTCAAGTACCCTATTCTATAAAATTCCGTGAAAGGTTGCGGAAATTTGATAAGCTAAAACTCTTATTTAATAACCAGTGAGTGCTTGTTATGAGTGATTTAAATGATAAATGAAAACTTACCAAAAAAAATTGATGGCAGTGTAGATTTAGCAGCGACTTCTGATGCCATTGATCAAAAACCGAAAGAGCTAGAGACGATAGGCGATCTTAATGCCATAAATGATAAGGGCCGTAGTAAAATTCCTGCAGTTGTAGAATCAAATACAAATAGAGAGTTTCTGCTAGGTCGATTTCGGGTTCAGAAGGTTTTGGGCGAAGGCGCATTTGGAAAAGTATACCTAGCCAGGGATGAACAGTTAAACCGACTAGTGGCAATAAAAATATCTAAGGAGATAATTCTTGATAAAACTGTATTAGATTCTTTTTTAAGCGAAGCACAAATGCTCGCAAAACTTGATCACCCAAATATTGTACCAGTGCATGATGTTGGAAACTCCGCAACCGAGGGGTTTTTCATTATTTCTAAGTATTTGGATGGCGGTAGTCTTTCTCATGCATTAAAAAAACAATCTTCAGATATCACCTGGGTATGTAATATCATCGCATTAATAGCAGATGGCTTGCATCATGCTCATACTAGGGGCTTGGTCCATCGTGACATTAAACCAGACAATATTCTCCTAGATAATTCGGGCAACCCCTGTATTGTGGATTTTGGATTGGCTTTAAAGGAAGAAGCCTTTGGTCAAGGCAATGGTTTGATGGGAACCCCCCTTTACATGAGCCCGGAACAGGCCAGCGGCGAAGGCCATCGGGTGGATGGTCGTTCTGATATTTTCAGCCTAGGCGTTATTCTTTACGAAATGCTTGCAGGAAGAAGACCATTCGAAGCCAAGAATGTCATGATGCTATTGCAAATGATCAAAATGGTGGAAGTAAAACCTTTAAGACAGATAAATTCAAAAATAGACAAGGAGCTTGAAAGAATTTGCCTGAAAGCATTAAGTCGTAAACTTTTGGATCGTTATACCACTGCAGCGGATATGGCGACAGATTTACGCACATTTCTGGCCTCAGGGCTCATACCTTCTTCAGGCAAGTTAAAAGCATTACCCGTATTAGTTAACATGGTAGGTGATAAATCTGGGTCACCATCAGGCCTTAGATCGGGTCTGGATTCCGCCAGCATCCAGGTGATCTATAAAGGATTGCGTTCGTTTGATCAAAGTGATGCAGGTTTTTTTCTAGAATTATTACCTGGTGCGCGGAATCGGGAAGGCTTGCCCCCGAGCATCAATTTTTGGAAAACCCAGATTGAAAACCCATCTTCCACGTTCACCGTTGGGGTAATTTACGGTCCCTCCGGGTGTGGCAAGTCATCCCTTATGAAAGCTGGTTTGATTCCCAACCTTGATGGCAAGATTATTCCGATCTATTTGGAGGCAACCACAACATCTACTGAAGAAACCATTATCAAGCAACTGCGAAACCGCCTGCCCGATCTTCCCCCGGAACTTACCTTAATTGAAGCCTTTGCTTTGATTCGTAAAAAGAAATCAGCAGGGTTGAACAGAAAAATACTTATTATTATTGATCAGTTTGAACAATGGCTATCTGCCAATCCAAATCTTGATAATGCCCCTTTGGCTCAAGCCTTTAGGCAGGTGGATGGAGATTACCTACAGGTCCTTTTTATGATCCGGGATGATTTCATTCTTCCTGTGAATAGGTTGATGGCAGTTTTGGAAATACCGATAATAGAGGGAGTAAATTTTAGTTTGGTGGATTTATTTGAACAAAAACATTCGCGAAAGGTATTGAGGTTGTTTGGTAGGGCCTTGGAATGCCTGCCCGAGGGGGAACTTTCTAAAGAACAAGAGCAATTTATTCACAAAAGTATCGAAGCACTTTCGGTTGATGGCAAGGTGATATCAGTAAGGCTATCGGTATTTGCAGATATGATGAAAAACAGGCCTTGGCGGATTTCGTCTTTAAATTCAATTGGTGGAGTAGAGGGTGTGGGCGTGCAGTTTTTGGAGGAAACATTCTTCTCGTCCTCTGCTCCAGCACTCTGCAAAATACATCACAAGGCAGCCCAAAAGGTTTTGAGAGCCTTGCTGCCTTCCTCAGGACTCAGCATCAAGGGGGGTATGTTATCATTGGAAAACTTGAAGGAAGTCTCAACTTATGCCAATAAACCACGTGATTTTGAACAGGTTTTACAGTTGCTTGATAGTGATTTGCGTTTGATCACCCCCACAACCCAGGAAGATGACTCGGATTCAAAAAGATTTTACCAGTTGGCGCATGATTACCTAGTGCCTTCATTACAGGAATGGCTTTTGAGAAAGCAAAAAGAAACCAGAAGGGGGAGGGCGGAATTGGTTTTGGAAGATCGGAGCCGGGTCTGGAATCTGAACCCCGAAAACAGGCAACTACCATCCTTATTCCAATGCCTAAGCATCCAATGGAATATACCAAACAAAGGCTGGACAAAACCCCAGCGTAAGATGATAAAAAATGCCAGTAAGTATTATCTTATAAGAACATTCTTAATCACTTCCAGCATGTTGATTCTAGGGATTCTTTTCTGGGAAGGATATTCCCGAGTTAAGTCCCAAGGCTTGGTTGAAAGACTGTTGGATGCCAACTCTGACGATGTGCCAACCATAGTAAATGAGATTTCTGGCTATCGGCGGTGGGCCAACTCCATGCTATTAAATGCAAACAGTAAAGCCGAACAGGAAAACGATGAACGAAAACAACTCCACACCAGCTTAGCCCTACTTCCTGTGGATAAGGAGCAAATTCCTTATCTTTATTCGAAACTATTGATGGCCAACCCAAACGAAGTAAAAGTGTTGACGAATTCTCTTGAAAAATATAAAGCTGAATTTCAGCAAAAACTCTGGAACGTACTTCTTGAACCAGAAAGTGGAAAAGAATTCCAGGTATTAAGAGCTGCTAGTGCATTAGCTGCCTACGATGGGGGAGCTGACAGTAAAAACTGGGAAAAAGTCAGCCCATTAATCGTGAGCCAGTTGGTAAAGGAGAATCCGGCATTCATTGGTGTTTGGGTTGAAACATTGAGGCCAGTGAAAAATTTCCTAATAAATATGCTTTCTAATACTTTTAATAATCGAGCCCAAGATAAAGTAGTTGAAAATTCATTAGCAACAAACCTTCTTGCAGATTATTCCTCCGACCACCCCGAAATCCTTACCAATCTGATTCTTGATGCTGATGATAAGCAATTTCTAATACTATTTCCTTTTGTAAAAAAGCAAAGTGCAGCTTGTATATTATTATTGAACGCAGAGTTAAATAAAATTACGCCCGTGATTGCGGGTTTCCATTTCGTCAAAGAAATTGATGATAAAAGAAAGGCGAATGCCGTAGTGGCATTGGCAAAATTAAATCAGCCTGAAACAATTTGGCCTTTGCTAAAACATACCGCTACGCCACAAAAACGAAGTTATTTGATTGATAAGCTTGCCTTACATAACCTTGATTACAATCTAATCCTGAAACAATTAAAGATTGAAAAAGAATTGTCCATTCGCAGGGCTTTAATTCAAACTCTTGGGAACTATGGCATCGGGCAAATATCCATCGAAGAAAGAAAACTCATTATCCCTGACCTTAAAGAAATTTACCTCAAGGAACCCGATCCTGGTATTCACGCCTCTGCGGAATGGTTATTAAAAATTTGGAATGAAGAACCCTTTATTAAAAAAACTAATGAATCTTGGCAACAAGACAAGGAGCTTTATCTCAATCGACAGAAAGAAATTAATAACTTTTTAGTTAAGGAAAAAGAGAAGTCCTTGATGCAGTGGTATGTTAATGGGCAGGGCCAGACAATGGTTGTTATTCCTGGGCCGGTTGAATTTTTAATGGGATCGCCAGTGAGTGAAGTAGATCGCACCAGTAATGAAAGGCAGCATCAAAGGAGAATCGATAGATCTTTTGAAATATCTAATAAAGCCGTAACTTTTGACCAGTTTAAACAATTTGATCCAAAGTATTACCTTGATGCAAAATACATTCGTAATGGTGATTTACCCATAGTTGGAATTGATTATTATATGGCTTCAAAATATTGCAATTGGTTAAGCGAGAAGGAAGGATTACCTGAAGACCAGTGGTGCTTTGAGATATTCAATGGAGGCAAGACGATTGCAATTAAGAAAGATTATTTAAAACTCAAAGGTTATAGATTACCCACCGAAGCTGAAATGGAATATGCAACCCGCGCAAGATCGATGTCATCACGCTATTTTGGAGATACATCGGAACTATTGCCAAAATACGCATGGTTTTCGAAAAATTCAAATGATCAACCATGGCCAGTTGGAAGTTTGAAACCAAATGATTTTGGTTTCTTTGATATGTTAGGTAATTGTTACACATGGTGTATGGAGGAATATAGAGAATATCCAATATTAAGCGGGGCGGATAGTCTAGAGGGGAAGGGTATTTCAAACACGGTGAACCATGTATTGCGGGGTGGTTCCTTTAGTTTCGGTGCTTCGCGGGCTCGCTCTTCCGGCCGCGGGTATGACTCCCCATCTGATCGGAGTTACAATAACGGGTTCCGATTAGCCAGAACAAAGTAATTACTATTTAAGACACTTTAATGTTTGCTGCTTTTGTATTTAAAATGCATATCCGAAAGAGGATTCAAGGAATACTTTATCCTGTATTCCGCACTAAGGTTCTTATGGTTTTTAAGAACAACACATCGAGCAGCCATAAAATTCTCCTTATCTGGGCGGAAGCTAAAGAACACAATTTTACGCTACAGCCCGTTACTCGTGACCTGATTGGTCTTATTTCAAAGATTCAAAGATTTTGTAAAACTCATTTTGTTAACCCTATACCCTTCCCCTTAATTCAGATCAAAAACGCGTCATAATTAGATGAAGAGCAGCATAACTATCACTCGATGGCAAAATAGCTTTGACCTTCAGTTCTCTTCCATTCGGAAGAACTTTACCCCCATGTTTAAGGAGACTCTTTATGTGTCAAGCAGTAGAGTTGGATCAATCGGTCCAGCAAAAATTCCATCGCACCCGCGAGGAACTTTCAAGCGCCCTAGTAGAAAGAGATCAAGAAGTTGATCTGCTTTTGACTTCGCTAATTTGCAGGGAAAACCCTCTTCTTATCGGGCCGCCAGGCACTGGCAAAAGCATGCTCGTTGATGCTCTTCTAAGCTGGATGCAAGGCAAGAAGTTTTCTATCCTTTTTTCGAAGTTCAGTACGCCAGAAGAAATCTTCGGCCCCGTTTCCCTTAATGGCTTGAAGAATGACAAATTCATTCGCATCATCGAAGGGAAACTGCCGTGCGCAGATATCGCCTTTGGCGATGAGATTTTCAATGCAAGTTCAGGGATCTTGAACACGCTTTTGAAAATTCTCAACGAACGAGTTTACGAACAAGGCGATGGCTCTAAAACCAAAGTTCCTTTAAAGCTTTTTGTGGGCGCAGCTAACCAATGGCCACACGAACAAGAAGGGGGCAAAGAGCTTTCAGCATTGTTTGACAGATTCTTAATGCGCAAACGAGTCTTACCCATTGTTTCCAAAGCAGGAAGGGAAAGACTGTGGTGGAATCAACCCAGTGAAGTGAAGCTAACCTCCACAATCAGCCCAGAGGAAATCGATACTGCACAAAGTGAAAGCGCGGCGATCACTTGGACTGCAGAAGCGAGAGAAGCTTTTCAAAACATCATTACGCAACTTGCAAAGGAAGGGATTTCGCCTGGGGATCGAAGGCAAGCAAAGAGCGTGAAAGCGGTTCAAGCTTATTGCTATCTAGAAGGCAAAAACCAAGTTGAACTTGAACACTTACAGGTTCTCACATCGATACTTTGGGAAGACCCTATGGAGCAACCCGAGAAAGTTCTACAAATCGTTTTGAAGGTTGCAAATCCAACAGGCATGAAAGTGAATTCCCTTCTAATAGAGGTTGAACAGATTTGTGAGAATGCAGATTTAAAACAGCTAGCTCAAGCAGCAGTGGCAGCTTCGAAATTATCTGAAATTGAAAAACAATTGCATGCTCTGGGGAATCATCCCAAGGCTGCGATAGCTAGAAAACATGTACGTGAACAAATCAAAAAGATCAAGTTAGCCTCCATCGAGGCGCTTTAACCCAAGGAGATAAACCCATGAAAAGTGAATCTGATTTCTTGCAGGATTTTGATGGTGCAACTTCCATACAAACGGTATCTGAACCAATCAAACCTCGATGTGCGATGGAAGTTGATGATTGGGGTTTTCGCAGAGGCGCTCAGCTTTTGGAGGAGAGCGATCGCCTTCGAGCGTTAAACATTTCAAAAGAAGCAGTGGTGGATTTTAATGCAGCAGCATTTGAGCCTGACCCTAGGCTGAATGCTTCTTGTGTGGATGATTCACGCTTGAAGTTCTTACAGCAACTTATGGAAACTAACGAGTTCCAAGGGTTGCATGCTTCAACTCAAATGCACCCTTGCGCTAGTGAGATTGCAGCAACTGCTTTCGCAGAGCAGTTTGCAGCACAGAGTGTAAAGCCACCGTCCCAGGATAAAGAACAGAACGAGTTTTCCAACCTTCGAGCGATTGGTAAAGCCCTTGCCCAAGCTGAGGAAGAAGTGGAGTTGGCTCATGAATCTGCTGCAGCGCTTGGGTTTGGAAAAGGGCAACCCGGGAGTAATGATGCCAAGAGGATTGGTGCGATTTACAAAAGGGTGCGCTCCAGCAAAATGTTGCACAAGATTTGCAATCTTGCTGGGAAGTTTCGAAGGCTGTCGCAAGCGAAGCAAAGGCAAAAGACCAAGCATGGTTTTGATGAACTGCTTGGTCTGAAAGCTGACAACGATTTAGGGAGGATGCTGCCTCAGGAATTGGTTGCGTTGCTGGATCCAGTGCTTGAACAGGATGTGTTGCGCAGGTTCATGGAAAGGCAACTTTGGTGTCGAGAATTCCAAGGGTCGGAACCTGTGGGCCAAGGCCCGATCATTATTGTTTTGGATGAAAGCGGAAGCATGGTTGGCGAACGCAATCATGCTGCAAAGGCTTTGGCTTTAGCGCTAGCTTGGATAGCTAGGCAGCAAAAACGCTGGTGTGCCTTGATTGCATATTCGGGGGATAGTGGCGAAAGGATTTTGCCATTGCCTTTGGGGAAGTGGGATGAAGTTGCACTGATGGATTGGTTAGAAGCTTTCATAGGCATGGGGTCGGATCTTGATGTCCCGGTTCGGGAGATGCCAAAGTTTTATGAAAGTTTGAAAGCGCCCAAGGGTAAAACCGATCTGATTTTCCTGACCGATGCAGCATGCAGTATCTCAGCAAAACTAGCAAAGACCTTCATTGATTGGAAGAAGTCTGTTCAGGCAAAGTTGATCACCTTGGTGATTGATAGCGACCCTGTGGATCTAGCGAAAATCAGTGATGAGGTCCACCGGATTCGTTCGGTGGATGTTTCGGAATATGGTGTGGAACGAATTTTATCCATTTAAACAAGGAGGCAACTATGGGCGAAAACACGAGGCCCTTTCCAATCCAGTCATGGGTTGGAGAGGGTAAATTATCACAGAAAATGCTTGGCGAAATCATCACTTGGAAAATCCAGGGCGTTGCGATAAGCCATGCAGACTTACTTTCAGGATTGATTGCAAGCGATTTAGATTGTGACGTTGCTAAAGAACTTGCGCCGCGAAATGCGTTTGCAAGGGCCTGCAGCAAACTGGATAGCGAGAGAATCATTCGCAAGGTTGCGGAAGATCATGCAACCATCACTTTTCAGTTTACAAGGGAGGCACTTGAAGAGGGGAAGTTCAGCTACCACTTTGAAAGTTTGCTTTTCTTAAACAAGTATTCAGGGGGTATTACCTCGGAAAACTTTGAGCTTGAGCAACTTGCAAAAGAAGAGTTTGGCCGTTGCTTGGAGGTCAGGACTGCTAATGATGTGACACGACTTGTACAGCGATTATTTGAAAGGCATGCAGACTTGTTCTCGGTCAGGGATCAAGGTGGAATTTATTTCGTACCCGAGATTCATCAAGATTTTGTTGTAAAGGTGGAACGCTTCGTTAGGAATATCGGAGGATCATTGCAACGATTTCCGATTCCTGCAGGATCGCCTCAGGGAGATCTTGCAGTACAAGAAGCGGTAGCCAATGGTTTGCAAGGAATCATCGATGAGCATATGGAGGCGGTGGCAAAGTTTGGGGAGGACACACGCGCTGACACTCTGCACCGCGCAGAAGAAAAGATCCGGATCACCAAGTTAAAGATCGAGGGTTATGGTCTTTATTTGGATAAAAAGCGCTCGGATTTGGAAGCAAGTTTACAACAGGCTTCTGAATTGTTGCGATCAAGGATGAGCTTTCTGATGGAAGTGCCATCTGAGGAAGCAGAGTTAGTTTTGGTTTAATGAGGATTTGAATGCGAAAGATTTCGGCCCCTTGGCGTGTAGCCATGGGGCCTTTTTTATTACTAGGGAGCAAACATGAGTGAATCAGATTTGTATAAATCGGTAGCGAAAGTTACTGGCGAAGATATTGAAAGACTTAAGCGAATGGGATTTCGCATCAAGGTTGTAAAGGCTAGGAATAAAAGACCTGAGATAATTCTAGATTCAGAATTAGAGCAGGAAGTTCGAATGAAATAAATCTGAGTTATGCCAACCATTCGCTAAGAGTGGCTGGCATCTTTTTAAGGAGAACAAAATGGGAGCAAAAACAAAATTAAACACGGCATACATAAATGGCAGTCTGATAGGAGGCGGCCTAATTGGATTGAGTTTTGAGTCGATGACAGCGTTTGTTATCGCAACGATATTTCTAATTGGCTGTTGTTATTACAACAAGGACATTCGATAAAGGAAATCAAGTATGAACAATGAAGAAGAAAACATAAAAAAGCTTGTAAGTACACTTGCGGATCTCTTAATAGTATGGATGATTGATATAGAAAGGAAGCAAACGCATACTAAAGGAATATCCAGAAATGACCATCAAAAAATTCGACGAATTACCCGAATTAATTCAAACTAATTTTAATTCAATGGTTATTCGAATTAATCTTCCCCGTAACAAAATGCGGCTATGGGAAGTGTTTTCTCCAAAGCAAAAGAAAGCTCTTGGGGGCTCTTATGAAAATGCAGAAATTAAATATCAGACTTGGGCAATGTGGAAGAAAATTTACCATGACCCAGAACCTGTTTGTTTTATCGAGATTGGGTATAAATTAGGTTTGATTGATTTACCGACCCGAGACGAGTTTCTTAGGGAAATCAATTACAAAACCAAGACAATAAAGGCTGTTAAAACAAATAAAAATTTGAAACCTATATGGAAAAAAGTAACTGGTGAGTTGTCTTACAATGACGAATTAATCCGAAAAACCAGGCCCAGAAAATGTCTTACAAATGCAGAAGCGATTTTTAATGCATTTCATAAAGCTAGGTGGAAATCAACAATTCCAAATCCTCTTGTTAAAAAAGATCCAAAAATACTCGAGGATTCAATTCGCCACCTAAAGAAAGGGCTTTCTGTGATAACATTTTCATCGGTGCGCCGAGGGACCGAAATCTCTTGGGGGCTTTTGGTTCCCTAATAAACCTCCCAACTCAACTTCGCTTTTTATTATATGGGACTAACACAGGTTCCCTTTGTTATTTGAGTTTCGGGTCAACCTCGGGTCAACTGCGGGTTACAACTACTTACAAAGAAATCATAATCAATCTCGACATGCGGCATGTATGACCGCATGTGATTTTTTACGCACGGAGGATTTTATGTCGATCAAGTTTCAAAAAATTTCCCCAGAAGAAATCAAGGGTATCATTGATGCCATGGATCCGGAACTTCGCACCAGTATGGGTTCTGATGAAGCAGCGAAGTTTTTAAAAATCAGTCTCTCAACTCTTTACGGCTGGGTGAGCTACGGCTACCTGGAAGGCACCTATCGGAGGCGAGGCAAATACCTTGTTTTCTTGACAAGCCGACTGGTAGATAAATTTTACAATGGCAAAGATTGGAGTTACCCATACCCATGCAAAACAAAAAACATTTAACTATCAATGATAATTTGAAAATCATCCGAAGGGGCAAAAAGGGCTTATGGTGTGCCGACTTTAACATTGGCAATAATCATAAGCGTGTAAGCCTTAAAACGGTTGATCAGAAAACTGCCATCGAAATGGCTGAAAAAATGAGCCTTGAAATTGCCAAGGGTGATTTCAAGGCGAACCATGGGAAAGTTGTTCTGGCCTTTGGTGTAGAAAGCTATTTGAAAATGGTTCAGTCTGAAGGCCGTTCAAAAAAGACCTACTCAAAATACAAGCAAGTCCTTAATCAATTTAAGGGATTGCTTGAAAAGCGGGGAGCTAAATATTTGAATCAAATCAATCCAACTGATTTTGATGATTACCGTATTAACAGGAAGGTTAATAAAAGCCCTAAAACCATTTACAATGAGGCCGTTGTTATCAAGCAGTTTTTGAAGTTCTGCAAAAGCAGAAAGCTCATACCAGAAAACCCCTTAGCGGAACTACGATTAAACAAACCTAAAGCAAACAAAAAGAATGCTCCTTCGCTAATCCAAGTTCAGCAGATTCTTAATGCAATGCAGAGCAGTGATAAAATTTACATCCTGACTCTTGCTTGCTCAGGGATGCGTTCGGGGGAGTTACAGAAATTGCAACCACAAGACATTGATTTGCAAGGGAACTGGATTCATGTTTGCAGCCGTGTGGGGTTATCGACCAAAACCGGGGTAAGCCGAAAGATACCGATTCACCCGGAACTTAAAAAGGAACTCGAGGCAATCAAAAAACCTGCAGGTGGGAAATGGTTCTTTCCTGGGAAAAGTATTAAACAAGGGTGGATGAATCCTCAGAAACTCAATGAACGGTTTGTGAAGGTCGTAGAAAATCTTGGGCTACCTGCGGGAAGGGAAAACGGCTTGACCATTCATAGCTTACGCCATTTCATGGAAACACATTCTCTGAACCATGGGGTTCCGCAGAGGGCGGTTGATATTTGGTTGGGGCATACTGGCGGCAAAACCATGTCGGCTGTTTATTACAGCTTATCGGATGTTGAATCACAGAATTTCATGAGTCGTTTACCATTTGGTTTTATCACTACCGATAAATCAGGAGATTAATCATGTTTAGTGCAATGTTCGTATGGTCTGTTTTGGGGGCGCTTGTCCCAGATTTTAGGGACAAATTAGGGACAACTTTTTGCGATAATTGGCCTAGAAGTGCTGAAAGTGCTTTATTTATAGGCTTTGATAAGGCGGGCGAAAACCAAGCGGAGAGGGCGGGATTCGAACCCGCGGTACGATGTTACTCGTACGCCGATTTAGCAAACCGGTGCTTTCGGCCACTCAGCCACCTCTCCGTATATTTAAATCTACTAAAAAGTATACAGTTACGCAAGAAGACTAAAGCAAGCATTTTTTTTCGTTCGAATTGGATTAACGATTCTTACGATACTTTGGGTTTTTCTCCAAATAAGCGTTAACTCGATCCTGTCGCTTAATTGCATCCGCAAAGAAGGCGACAGCCTCGATTAACCTTTCATCAGGCTCTGCACAGCTAAAGCGTAAGAAGCCTTTACCAGCTTCGCCAAAGCATTCGCCACCTAAGCAAGCAACGCCTTTGTTTTCGTCAGCACCCTCAAGTAAATACATGGCCAAACCGTGTGAGACGATGCCAAGCTTGTCGCAAATTGCTGAAACATCCGGAAAGACATAAAAGGTGCCAACAGGCATGAGGACCTTGACGCCTGGGACTTTTTCAAGTTCGCGGACTAGGATTTCGACTTTCTTGTGGAATTTCTTCATGACTTCGTCGCGTTCGTTGTCATCATTTTCGATGGCAGCTTGGCCAGCGAGTTGGACGATCGGGGGGACGCAAGAAAGCGAAGTATTGATCATTTTCCCAATGATTTCAGCCACTTTAGGATCAGAAATGGCGTATCCAAGACGCCAGCCACTCATGCTGTAGGATTTGCTGAATGTGTAGACCGCAACGGTGTGATCAATCATGCCAGGTTGTGCTAATGGGGTGAGGTGTTTGCCTTTCCAAACCATGTGGCAATAGGGTTCATCCGAGAATAGGGCGATGTTTTTGCCAACAATAAGCTTGGCAAGGCCCTTCATATCATCTTCGGTTGCCACGCCGCCGGTTGGGTTGTGGGGTGAGTTAAGGAAGATGGCTTTAGCTTTAGGTTCGTTGTTGATGAATTCTTCGACATCTTTGAGGTTGGGGCGGAACTGGTTTTCTTGTTTAAGGGAGCTATAAACGATTTTAGCGCCACGCCTTTCGAGGTTTGGTTTGTAAGTGGGGAATTGGGGAGAAAAGACAAGAACGGCGTCGCCAGGGTTAAGGAAGGCTTCACAAAAGAATTGTTCGAAAACTTTTGCTCCTGGTCCAACGGTGACATTTTCGGGTCCGATTTTGACTCCAAATTCCTTGAAGTAATTCTTAGCGATAGTTTCGCGGAAAGAAGGAAGGCCCGGGGAAGGGCAATAATGTGTCATTCCTTGATTAATTGCGTTAACGCCTGATACGAGGGCGTGTTTTGTGCTGTTGAAGGGGCTGTCGCCGATTTGCAGTTCTATTACATCTTTGCCTGTGGCTTTTAACTTTTTGGCGATAGCAAGGACATCAAATGCGGTTTCGCCTGTAAGTCCTGAAGCAAAAAGGCTTAGTGTAGGTTGAGACATGAGCAGGTCCTTTTCTTAAATGCAGGGAGATATACTAGAAAACAACTGAATTATTAATGCCAAGTGGTTTAGGGGTAAGGGCATAGGGGAAGCAGATTACTCAGGTTGTTAGTTGCAAAAACAGACAAAATTATTGTAGTGAAAGAGGTGGGAGTGACAGGGTGCAATTAAATGCAAAAAGCTCCGGGGAGAAGCCGGAGCTTTGCGGATGAAATCAAAAATTAAGCAGCTTTAGCAAGAAGAGTTTTGCTAGGCATGGTGAGATTAGTTTGGTGCATCCAACGGCCAGCGTCGGGTGCGCCGTGCCAGCGTTGAAGGGAGATTGACTGAGCTTTCAATTTTTCTTCGTCGTCGAGGAGATCATTGAAAGCGGGTTCGATGTTAGCACGAACCTGTTCGGAAGAACGGCCAACGAAGAGAAGCATTTCGGATCGATTTTCGAAAACAACAAGAGCGCGCCAAACTTGCGCCTTAGATTCAGTTTGATAAAACATTAGAACAAAGCCCTCCATGGCAAAGAGAAAAAAGATCAAGGGTATAGCATGCATAAAAAAACGTCTTCCTGTCAAGTACAGGAAGACGTTTTTTGGATAAATAAATTAAAATAGTGTTAGTAGCTGGAGCCACGGTCACCACGATCGCCGCCGCGTCCGCCACGGCCACCACCGCTACCGCCGCCACCGAAGCCACCTCGACCGCCGCCGAAGCCACCACGGCTACCGCCACGATCACCACCACGTTCGCCGCCGCCGCTGCCACCTGGGCCGCGTTCTTCGCGAGGACGAGCTTCGTTAACAGTAAGAGCTCGGTTTTGGAACTGGAAGCCATTCAAAGCTTCGATAGCTTTGGTAGCATCCTGATCGCTAACCATTTCGACGAAACCGAAGCCGCGTGAGCGACCGGTTTCACGATCCATAATAACTTGTGAACGGGCAACTTGTCCATGTTGACCGAAAAGTGCATTGAGATCATCTGTGGAGGTTGTCCAAGTCAGATTCCCTACATAAATATTCTTCGCCATCGCTCGTCCTTTCCGTGCCAAAACTTCTTAAAAACTGTTCAGGACCTAAAAAACCACCGAGGTTGTGAAAGCTGAAACCCAAGAAGCAAATATGGCACCGTATACCAAAAAAACCTAAGTCTGGAGCTCCGGAAATCGAGCAGTACCGATCATAGAACAATTTGATAGGTAACAAATAAGCATTGAAAACCTGTCACATTATCTAATTCACCAGAGAAATTTGCTTATTTGAAAGATTTGGAAAAGTGATGCTCATTCGAGGGGATCGCCAACCAAAAAAAACAAAAAAGAAATTAATCCGGGGATTCCAACCATCCATCTCCTGATCTACCAGCGGTCGGCCACGACCGACCCAAGGTCACAAGTAGTTTTATATACGGAAAAGGCAAGGTTGTAAAGAAATAAATGCCATTCTTTTTGAGTTTTGCATATTTTACAGCAAAGTTGGTGATTCAGGTGTTACAAATTCTCCAGATAGTTAAAAAGTAGCTTTTCAAAAGAGGAGGTAAGTATACACGCGTTTTCGAGAACTTCTTGATGCGAGGGCGGTTTGGGTGAAAGGCCAGCAGCTTTATTGGTAATGCCTGAAATTCCAGCACATTTCATCCCTAAACGAAATCCTGCCTCAACTTCCCAGACGGTTGACATGCCAACAGCATCTGCGTTCCAAGCCGAAAAAGTTCGAATCTCAGCGGCCGATTCGTAGCATGGTCCGGAAACCATCAGGTAGGTTCCGGTGGTTGTGGATAAATTTTGAGATTTCGAGATATTTTTTAATTTATCAAGGAGGGCAGGGTCGTAAGGGGAGTCAATTGGGGGTAAAAAGCCGGGGGTATTTTTGTCGTTATTCCATGGTTTGCTGATGGTGTCGATATGATTTTTAATAAGCATGATCGAGCCCGGATTAAGATTTGGAGTAATGCCCCCAGCGGCATTAGTAAAAATCCCAGTATGGCATCCGAGAGAGTGCGCGATTCTGGTGGTTGCGGTGACAACTTGTTTGGGGTAACCCTCGTAAGAGTGAATTCTGCCTTCGGAAATTAGTAAAGTTTTGTTGCGGAATCGTGCGTGGGTAAGGCACCCTTTGTGGCCTGGAACTGTTGCAGCAGAGATTTCTGGGAGTTGGCTGAAAGGCCAAGAGTGTCGGTCTTGGAATTTTTCTGCCATTGACCCATATCCTGAACCTAAAACAATAAAGACGCCTGGGGGGTATTGTTCGCAAAGGCGCAACAAATCTTGAGGTAGACTCGAATAGGTATTAGACATGTCTTAAAGCCTCTATCGGATCCATAAGCGCGGCTCTTCTGGAGGGATAGATGCCAAAAATAAGTCCAACAGCAACAGCGGTGGTGAGTGACCAAGTTATGGATTCGAAATGAACCTTTGCAGGGATTCTTGCGTCCCAGAAAGTTTCTGCAATGAAAGGTAGTGCGTAGACCATGGCGAGTCCGAGGCCGATGCCTAGGATTCCGCCAACGCTGGTTTGCACAACAGCTTCAATAAGAAATTGCAGGGTGATATCCCGGCGTTTAGCACCAAGGGCCCGTCTGATACCAATTTCTCGGGTTCTTTCGGTTACGGTGGCAAGCATAATATTCATGATACCGATGCCACCAACTAGAAGGGAAATGGAGGCAATAAGAACGAGCAGCATTTTGTATCTTTCTTTGGCTCTCTCAGCTTCTTCGAGTCGGTCAAGTGGAACATTGACGGTCCAGTCAGCTTTACTGTGGTTTTCGAGTATTGATCGCACGATTTCACCTGTTGGACGTACTTTTTCGATATCGCTGACAGTAATTGTGATTTGGCTTATCTCTACTTTTTCAGCAGATCTTGAGCCAGCAGAGCGCATGAATATTCTTTCGCCAAACCTTACTCTTGCGGTTGCAATAGGGATGATGGCATCCAAGTTGACATCTTCTGTGGAAACACCGCCTTGGGATCTTTCTTTCATAACCCCTATGATCTTGTAGAAAAAAGTTCCAAGTTGGACTTCTTTGTCTAAAGGGTCTTCGAATGGGAAAAGTCTATTAGCGAGCTCGGAGCCTAGCACTGCAACATTTCTTAAAAGCACTTCGTCGTCAGCGACAAGAAACCTGCCACTTTTCATTTCGACGTTATGGATGTCTAGATAGTCGGGGATGGTGGAAACAATTCTGCTGTTAACGCCTTTATAACCTCTTCTAGCTTCTTGAGGAAAGATGCGCATGGGGACCATTCTTGTCACGGTCGGGATGGTCGCAATTTTATCAAAGTCTAAATAGGTAAGTCCATAAATGGCAACGTAACTACGCTTAGAAGAACCTGCATCATCAGTTGGTTTGACACTACGGATCATAATATTGTTGGCGCCCTGCCTGCGGATATCATCCAAGGCGTCTTGCATGCTGCCCTCGCCAAAGGCCATGAGGGAGATCACCGCACCGGTACCAATGATGATACCTAGGACGGAAAGAAAAGCGCGAAGCCTGTGAAGCCAAAGGCTTCGTACAGCAAGGATAAAGCTTCTGCGGCCTTTGTCCCAAAGTAGAATGGATGCAAAGAGGCTGAATAGCATGAGGATTGCAGTGATGGAAAATATCAGCATTTCCGATTCTCACTTGGATTGATGGAGCACCAGGCTTTCTAGTAGTTCCGTCTGAATGGTGGAGGTTGCGCCTTCGATGGAAACGGTGGGTTTTTCGTTCCTGACATCGGATTCTATTACTCCATCGCGCATTCTAACAACCCGTTTGGCCCAAGAGGCGATATCGTTTTCATGAGTCACCATGATGATAGTTTTTCCTGCTTCATTAAGCTTGGAAAGAAGGTGCATGATTTCGTCACTGGTTCGGGAGTCGAGGTTTCCGGTGGGTTCATCAGCAAGAATAACAGCAGGGTCGTTAACGAGGCTTCTAGCAATGGCAACGCGCTGTTGTTGGCCACCGGAAAGTTGCATGGGCCTATGATCAAGCCTGTTGCCCAATCCTACGAGTTGGGCCAAGCCGATGCATCTCTTGGTGGTGGAGTTAGAAAGTTTAGCGCCTTGGTAGAGCAGGGGGATCTCGATGTTTTCGACCACGGTGTACTGGGGTAGAAGGTTGTATTGTTGGAAGATGAATCCGAGGTAGCGACTTCGAATGTTGCTAAGTTGATCATCTTCCATCCTGGCGACATCTTGGCCAGCAAGAAAGTATTGGCCATTGGTCGGGCGATCGAGGCAGCCTAAAAGATTAAGGAGGGTGGATTTGCCAGAACCTGAGGGGCCCATAAGTGCGACAAAATCGCCTTCTTCAACTTCTAGTGTTACACCTTTTACCGCATAAACCAAAACTGATTCGAGGGAATACACTTTTGCTAGATCAATGATTTTAAGAACGCTGGCCAAGGTGCAAAGCCTTTAAAAGTAGTTAAAAGTGTATTACTGTTCCCCAGATTATGTCTTAGACTTTTTGTCTTTTTTCTTGGGACTAGGTGAAGTTGGGGCGTCGTTTTTTTCTGCCTTAGTAGTGTCTTTCTTTGAATCTCTGGAAAGGCTTTTTGGGTTAAGAACCACAACATCACCCTCGTTGAGTCCATCTTTAATTTCAATCATTTTTTCATTGCTTACCCCAAGTTTGATGGGCTTTTCGAGGGGGCCTTCTGGGGTAAGGGTAAAGCAGAAAAATCCATTTTGGTTGTTACCAAGCACGGCTTGAACAGGAATTGCAAGTACATCTTCAGCTTTGGTGTCAGTGTAAATGGTAACAGAGGCGCTCATGCCAGGTTTTAGGTCGGGTAGGCTTTCATCGATGGAAATCAGTGTGCGATAAACTCGAACATCGGAAGTAAGCCAATCGGATTGAGATGCGACTTCATCGACATGCTTTACATGGCCCTGCATGACTTTATCAGGAAAGGAATCGATACGGATTGTCGCAGGCAAGCCGTTGTCTACTAATTCTTGTTCTTTATCCATAAACTCGTTGTGAATCTCATAGTACGCAGCCTGAGCGGAAAGCACGCCTAGGGGTTGGCTCATCAGGGATAACCCCGCAAGTCGGATTTCGCCATAGCCTGTTTTTTTCCATTGGTCACCTCGGATGCGGTTGCGCATGGCTTCATGAACTTTGGTGTTGACCATCATGTGGGTAAGGTTGGGGATACGCATCAGTTTTTGGCCTTCACGCACGGGTTCGCCTTGGGCAATGGTTGCTTGTTGGGAACCGCTGCCAAATCTTGCCTGTTCAGAAACATAGTAAACAACTAGGCCATCCTGAGGTGCGTGCAGGTAGCATTTTTTGATTTCGTCTTCGATTTCTTTGAAACGAAGCTCTTCTTTAGAGAAGATGGATTTTTTTGTAAGTGTATCGTTGATGCCTTGGATTTCTTTGGACTTTGATTGTGTTGTTAGTCGGTCTTTGGCTCTTTTGGATTCATCTCTTTTGCTTTTGAGTTCAGTCAGGGTGCGTTTCTTGGTGTAGTCCTTGAGTACTCTTAATTCTTCTTTAACTTTTTCTACTGAGAATTCTGCGCTTTTTAATTTGAATCTGTCTGCTAGGGCTTGTTTGGGGGTGAGGTATCCTTTGCTTACCATACGATCGAGCCAAACATCGCGATCGTTCCACATGGAAAGGTCGGATTCTGCCATGAAAAATCTACCTTCAACTTCAGCAAGTTGCTGTTTGTAATCGCCTTCTTGGAATTTTTCCAGATCGAGGGCAGAAAGTTCGATAGCGATTTCGGCAGTTGCGATATCGCTTTCGTTCTGGCTTTTTACGATGTCGTAGTTTGCCTCGGCTTGGATGAAATCGTTCCGAGCCCGATCGCGTGTAATCTGCTGGCTTTTAAGTTGTTCTTGTAGCCCAGAGTCGTCGAGTTCAACGATAAGGTCGTTGTATTTTACATGAGAACCATCATCGATAACCCATTTGATGGTGGTAGAGAACGAAGATCCTTTGCTACCTGAACGGACCTGGCAAACAATATCTTTATTGTCTAAGGCTTCGAGCGTACCTCTTTCGAGGATAGTCACTTGAAGTTTTTCTGGTTTGACAACATGGGTGATTAGGTCGATGCGGACGGGTTTAGAACGAGGCCAAAAATAAAGGCTTGAAGCAGCGATAACGATGATAATGGGGATAGCAAACGCTAACGCAATTTTTTTGATAGAGAAGCTTCCAGAGGCGGGCTCTTTATTTGAGGCTGATTTTTCTGGGCGGGAGAAGGAAGCTTGCAGGACCTCCCCGAGTTCCCTCTGCACCGTTGGGGATGCTCCGGAGATTGGTAACTGTGTCGGCAGGTCCGTTTGCTGGGAGGTCGCAATGGCAGGTTTCGATTTCATCGATCCATACTCCGCGTGGGTCAAGAGGTAAAAGCTCAAGATCCCTGTAAAGGAAAGTTCGTGCACTCAGGTAATCGATCCAAATTTGAAACAGCGTATTTTGTGCTGTCAGTTTAGATCTTTGGGCATCAAGCAACTGCTGGGTAAAAGCAGCTTGCGAGCTGTCGTTATTTCCCTGAGCTCCACCCGCACCGCCTGGTTTGGAGGGTGCATAGGTTGTTTCAAGCGCATTGTCCAAAATCAAGTAGGCTAATTCAACTGCCAACTTTTGAATATCGTAAGTTTGAGACAAAGCTCGCAATTGGCGGATTTCATTGCGAACATCTTCAATTATAGTATCTTCAAAGGCCATCAAGTTGCGCCTTTGTCTTTGCCAGTTAATCAAGGTTGCCCGGTAGGCGTTTCTTTCTTGAATTCTGACTAAAGGTAAATCGCCCGTGAGAATAAGTCGGTGTCTTAGGGAGCCCGAATTAAAATTCACAGGTTGGGCAACGTTTGCAGGCGAAGTACCTAATAAACTATACTCTACATTCATGACCCCTTGCAAGGCATTAGCGGAAACAGCAATTTGCCTCCAGGAGTCCATGAGCTGTGCCCGCCCATTCATTAAATCCAGTCTATTCGTTAAAGCGTGCTTACAACCCGCAAACAAAGCCTCGTCGATTTCAGTCTTTAATAAGTCTACACCATCAACGCATACTCTGGGCACAGTGGGCCAAGATTTTCTGGTTTTGTCCAGTTTTTCGTTTCTTGGCTCTACTAAAACCAAGAGAAAGTCTTCAATCAGGTTTTCAAACTGGTTGAGTTGATCATCGACACCGTTTCGCAGCCAGTTTACTTTTTGTTCATAAAGTCTAAGGTTTCTTTCGAATCTGCCTAGGAAGAATTCGAAGTCTTTTTCACCGAGTTCTAATTTTTCGCTGTAAGGTTGTTGCTTACCTTTTCTCTCAAAATCGGCCTTTGATTCTTGAAGTTCCAATCTGCGGATATTGATAGCTTTAAGTTTTGCAGCTAGTTCTTCTTTGGTCATCGCTTCCCATTCTGCCCATCTTTTTGGAAGCTTTTCCTTAAATTGCGTTCCTTTTACGAAATCGGATTCCCTTAGAATGGCTTGTAGGCCTTTACGCAATTGATCTACTTTTTTCGGGTCATTGAGCTTTCTAGATTCTTGGCGTGTTTTTTTAAATTCATCGACCAGATTCGAATAACGGGCTAATTGAGCCAGTTGGGGTTCCAGTGGTGCACGGTCCAGTTCTAAGGGCAGGTCAATTGGTAGGCCAAGTTGATATTTAAAGCGGTCAAGCGCATCGCGTAAGGTTAATTCTCTCGTAATAACACTAGTTTTAAAGGTCAATAAGAGTTGTAAAATTCTTGATACTTGTAGTTCGGATATATCCCCAATCGCTTGCATTTCCTTGTATTGGTCAAGCGTGGTGGATAAGTCTTTGACGTTTTCGCGTTCGTTTTGCAGCAAACCAGCTTTCAGCACCGCGGGCAAGTAGCCATCTCTTCGTGCTGCAAAAACTTGTGATGTCGAGCTATAACCATTGCCTTCGCCAGGTGTAACTTGAACATTTCCTGCCCCTGCAATACCCGAGCCAAATACGCTGTTAAATCTAGTAGCTGAAGCAACCGTGGCAGGTGTGCTGTAAACTATGGGAACGCCACCTACAACGATATCAGCATAAAATTCTTTGCGGAAACGGGCATAAGAGCGCATTTCATAAAGTAGATTGCGTTCTGCCAAGGTCAGAGGTTCGAGGGTAACAGCCCTGCCACCCCCACGGAACAAGGGTTGAAACAGGTCTAAAGATAAAGCTGATGGAGTTCGGATTTGGGTTCCACCATTTCCAGCCATATCGACAACGATTGCGTTGGCGTATCGAAACAAGAGCAATGCGCCTGTTGAGAATGTTTTTGTGAATCCTGCTTCAGATGCAACATTCCATCGGTTTGTATTGTTTGCTGCGGTTTCGGAATTAGCTCGCTCCCTGATTGCGACTTCGTTTGCATAAAACTGTGCAGCAAATGCAAATCTCTGCAAAGTTACTGGAAGTGCTGCGAGGTAAACATTTTCTCTTCGGAATTGAAAATCCCTGCTATTTACCAGCCCGAGTTCGCAGGATTGTTCGAGTTTAATAAGAAACGGGTGATCATAACGACCAGCGGGATCCCCCCTGTAGGTGAGGCCCATGGAATCAAATGGCCCTTTGTCTGGATCAAGATTGTCCAGATAATTTATGCCATCTTGTTTGAACGAAACCAATTTTAATGGTGAGTCATTCTCTTTAGGTGCTTTAATTGCAATAGCAGAGCGATTATCGGAATCATACTCGGAAAGAAGTTCTAAATAACCCGAGCCTTCCATGTGGCCTATGCCGTATTTCCCTGGTTTTTGTGGGTTAGGTGCCATTGCCATGGCGGCAGGATCATCAGGTGGCATCGAGGGCCTGTCCTGATTGCCTGCGGAGGCGAAACGGGCCCTTGGATCGGGAAGCAGATGAAACTGTTCAAGTTTCCAGTTAGGGTATTTATCTTTGGTTGCAAGGATTTGGTTTACTTCGTTATCAGCTCTGTTTCGAAAGAAGCGCCTGCTGCAACCCGGCATTAAAGTTGCAATGCTTACACCCAGCAAAAGCATGGTGTAAAAGTTTTTTCTCAATGATGAAACCTTGAGGGTTGTCATAAGCCTTTGGATAATTCAATTGCCGGCGTGAATAATAGTTACAGACGTCATAATTGATATCGGCGTAAAACATGGTACAGCTTGAATGTATATCTTTTAGATTGCGGGATTTGGGCTAAAGGTTTGGTGGTTTTGAATTAAAAACCTAGGATACTTGTTGCATAGTAAACGAATTACCTTCGAGGATTGATTGATGAAAGCCCTAGTATGCAATTCATACGGTAACCCTTCGCAAGTTTTAGGAATTGAGAATAAAAGTGAACCAACACCTGGAAGCGGGGAGGTTTTGGTAAGGATGATTCTAAGTCCTGTGAACCCATCAGATTTGCTTTTCATTCAGGGGAAATACGGCAATCAGCCCAACCCTCCCCAAACCCCAGGTTTTGAAGGGGTGGGAATTGTCGAAGCTGGTAAAGGGCTTTTGGCATGGCGGGTTATGGGAAAACGGGTGTCGGTCATCGGTCAGGGTGATGGCAGGTGGCAAGAGAAAATCATCATTCCAGCAAGGCAAGCTGTTCCCATGCCTTCGTATCTTACCGATCAGCAGGCGGCATCTTTTTTCGTTAACCCTGCCACTGCATATGTGATGACTCAAAAAGTGTTGAAAATTCCTGCGGGGGGTTGGTTATTGCAATCTGCTGCAACAGGGGCGTTAGGGCAAATGATTGTAAAGTTGGGTAAAAAGTTAGGGTTTCACACCATTAATATTGTTCGCAAGCAGCAACAAGCCGAAATGCTTCGAAAGATTGGGGCCGACGAAGTTATTTCGTTAGAGCAGGGAAACATTCAAGAATCAGTAATGAAAATTACCAAGGGGAAAGGTGTTTCTTACGCTGTTGATGCGGTGGGTGGTGAGGTTGGATCGCAGATGATATTAAGCCTTGCGAGAAATGGAAAGATGTTGGTTTATGGTCGGATGTCGGGTGAACCATTGAAGTTTGAGCCAGGCGATATAATGAAAGGGCAGAAGACAGTGCAGGGGTTTTGGCTTTCGGAATGGGCCAAAGATCAGGGAGTTTTGACCATGCTTGGATTGTTTGGCAAGTTGGGCGGTTTTATTCGTGATGGTGTGTTAGATACCCCCGCTGGTCCAATTTTTGATTTGCCAGATTATCAAAAAGCCCTTAGTGCAGCAGCTTCAGATTCCAAAGAGGGGAAAGTGTACCTTAAAATCAATCCTTCCTAAGTTACCTGCGGTTTCTGGCTTGTCTGGTTTCGAATGACGCTATTTACTTTTTAAATTGCAATGGTTATAGGCAATTTCAGATTACAAGCCCATGATTTGGGCATCTTTTTGCCTTGGGAAGTTGCAATGGTTTTCAAAAATCTATTTGGTTTGATAGCTATTCCGATGGTTCTTTTGCTGGGTTGTTCACAAACCCCCAAGCAATCGACCCGAATGATTTCCGATGCTGGTATGAATGCAGAAAAAATTGTTCGATTGCCCAATGCTGCGCCTGATGCTGGCCCAACCAAAGAAGCTGCAATTAGAGTTGGGAAAATTGGTCAAAAACTTCTCGTTGCTAATCCATCGATTGGAATTAAGCCTGCGTTTCACACGATTGGAACTTCTCAGTCCGAGGTGTTTCATAAAGGTGTTGATCAAATTATGATAACCGATGGTTTGGTTAAAGAATGTAGTGATGAGCAGTTAGCAGCAATATTGGCAGTAGAATTGGTCAAGATGTTGGGAGAACAAGAAAATAGTGCCCCAACAGGCAAAATTATCGATCGAACGCCCGGGATGGATTTTCCAATAGGCAATGATCGCTCGCTAGTATTTGGGCCTGCGGATGGAACCAGAATTGCAGAGCGGTACGAGTTAGATAGAGCGCGCATGAAAAACAAAGCAACCGGGGCTGGAACTATAGATCCGAAAATACTAGCCCGGGGTTATTTGTCTAAAGCGGGTTATCCTTCAAAGTCAGTGGATTCGATTTCTGGTCTGCTTAAAAAGGCAGATGAGAATTTTAAGTTGGAAAAGCAAATGACAGGTACTGCGCAAGCCCCAGAGGGTAAAAATAGTCCCCCTGTTCCTCAGTAATACAATTCACCATTTATTTCTTGGCATCCCCATCAAATATAGTATCTTTAGTTAAGTTCTGCCCATAATGTTTAGGCGCAGGATATAATAGATCTTGTTTGTTGGGAATAACATGAGCAATTCGAAGTCTTTGGTTTTTGGCAACTCTTTTTTAAGTTACATGATGCTTGCAGTTCTTGCATCTGGTTGTGGCGGTTCACCTGCTCCTTCCAATAAAGAGGGCGCTAAACCCGATACTGGGAAAAAAGAAGCAGCGAAGCAGGATGGTAAAGTAAAGAACGCAAAAGATGTCAAAGTGGCTTTTGTTAGTAATAACCCTGCAGAGTTCTGGACTATTGCAGAGGCTGGTGCCCGAAAAGCTGAGTTAGAAACAGGATCGATAGTTATTTTTAAAAGACCTCAGGATGCCTCTGCTTCAACCCAAAAACAAATCATTGAAGATTTAATGACCCAAGGCGTTAACGCTATTTCTGTGAGTGTCATCAGTCCGGAAAATCAGACTTCGTTTATAGATGAAATTGCAGCAAGAATCCCTGTCTTGTGCGTGGATAATGATGCAGTTAAATCCAAAAGGAAGTGCTACTTGGGAACTGCTAACCTTCAAGCTGGTAGGTCTGTTGGTGAATTGGTGAAAGAAGTTATGCCGCAAGGTGGAAAAATCGCAATTTTTGTAGGCCAGTTGGATCCAATCAATGCTCAAGAAAGGCGTCAGGGAGTGCTTGATGTTCTTGAAGGTCTTGCCGAATCAAAAGCATTGCGCGATTCCCCCAATGGGAAAAAATATGGGAACTATGAATTGATTGGTACCTACACTGATAATACTGATAAAAATAAAGCCAAAGATAATGCTGCCGATGTTCTTGCTAAGAATCAAAATGAAGAGAACCTTTGCATGATTGGATTGTGGGCTTATAACCCGCCCGCCATCCTTGCTGCAGTAAAAGATTCCAAGCGTATTGGGAAAGTTAAAATTGTTGGTTTTGATGAGGATGACAACACCCTTGAAGCCATTAAGGTTGGGGAGATTCATGGCACAGTTGTGCAGCAACCCTTTGAGTTTGGGTATCAATCTGTCAAGTTAATGGTTGAACTTGTTACCAAGCCTGAAAGTGTAAAAATCCCCGCGAACGGGATTATCGATGTGCAGCATAAGGTGATTAAAAAAGATAATGTCGATGCATTTCACACCAACCTCAAAAAGTTGATGAATAAATGAGCAGTCCGGGTTCAGGAGACTCTAGCGTTGCGCCTGGAACCCCATTGGTTCCCGTGTTAGAAGCGTTGGACATCAGTAAACAATTCTATGGGATAAAAGCCCTAAGTAATGTTGCTGTGCAAATCTATCAGGGAGAGATTCTTGCCATTATTGGTGAGAATGGTGCGGGTAAATCAACCCTCATGAAAGTCCTTGCTGGGGTTCATCAACCTGATTCTGGGCAAGTTCGAATCAACGGTGCAGCGGTCAATTTTTATAGCCCCTCTGACGCAATGAAGCATGGTATTAGCTTGATTCATCAGGAGTTGAATCTTGCAGATAATCTCACGATTGCAGATAACCTTTTTCTGGGTAGGGAATTGCTTTGGGCGGGGCCTTTGAATTTGCTCGATCGTAAGGCAATGTTGAAGCTTGGGGCTAAATTTCTTGCACGAGTCGGGTTAGATGTTGATCCCAGCGTTTTAGTCGGGTCATTGCCTCCGGGGCAGAAGCAACTGGTCGAGATTGCAAGGTCTTTATCTTTGAATGGCCGCATTCTTATCATGGACGAACCAACTTCCAGCCTTTCGCAAAAAGAATCTGATCAGTTGGTTGAAGTTATCAAGGAACTTTCTTCCGAAGGTGTTTCTGTCGTTTATATTTCTCATCGCTTGGGTGAAGTTAAAAGAGTTGCTCATCGTGTTGTTGGTTTGCGTGATGGTAGAAATGCTGGAACCCTTGCAACTCATGAAATTTCTCATGATGCCATGGTTCGGATGATGGTTGGCAGAGATCTCGAGAAATTTTCGAAGCCTATGGCTTTAGACCAATCCGCTAAAGTGCGACTCGAATTGCAACAATTCAAATTTATAGGGGGTGCCTCCTCAGGCGTTACTTTTCAATTAAAGGCAGGCGAGATTTTAGGCATGGCGGGTTTGGTTGGCGCAGGAAGAACAGAGTTAGCAGAAACTCTGTTTGGAATTCGTCCTTCTCTGGGAGGCCGGGCGATTCTCGATGGCGAAAATTTTCTTCCCCGCTCGCCTGTCGATGCCATTGCTGCTGGATTGCTTTTGGTTCCAGAAGATCGCAGGCATCATGGCTTGATCCTTTTACAAAGCATCAAGCACAATCTTTCCCTCCCCAATCTTAAAACTATCTCCCGATTCTTTCTTGTTGATCCATTCAAAGAAGCAAAACTGTCTTCCGATAGTATTCAAAGGCTTGGCATTAAAACTACCAATGCGAACAAGCTTGCTGGTCTTTTAAGTGGTGGAAACCAGCAGAAGGTTGTTCTTGCAAAATGGTTGGCTGTAGGACCAAAAGTTTTGATTCTTGATGAACCCACCAGAGGCGTTGATGTGGGTGCCAAAGCTGAAATCTATGAGCTAATTCGTCATCTTGCTAGCCTTGGAGTTGCTATTCTTATGATTTCTAGTGATATGGAAGAAGTCATTCGCCTTAGCCAGCGTGTTATTGTTCTTCATGAAGGAAATTTGCAAGGCGAACTTTCTGGTAATGATATTAATGAAGAATCGGTCATGCTGCTTGCCACTGGTTCGAAAGAGGTAAATGTCAAATGATCAGGATTTTTGGAATTCTAGTAGTTGTATTTACTCTTTACGCCTTGTTGATGATGTCTGATCCGCAGGCTCGCAGTTTGGAAAATCATATCAACTTAGAGCGCCGTATTGGCGAGTGGGGCGTTCTTACCCTCGGGGTTGGTTTTGTAATCATCACTGGTGGTATTGATCTTTCGATAGGTTCTGTTGTTTGCCTAGCAGCAGTCGCCTTTGGTTTGTTTCTTGAAAACGGATTCAACCCCTATATCGGTGCGGTACTGGTTTTGATTGTTTCAGCATTTATCGGATGGATTCATGGGGTTCTCATCACTAAGGGGAATTTGCAGCCATTCATTGTTACTTTATGTGGCCTCTTTATTTATCGAGGTTTGGCGCAGTTGCTTACGCTTATCAAATTTAAAGAATTGGGGCAAAAGTTTTCCCAAGGTTGGGATACACCCGGCAGGGTTCTTCGTGATTCTTCAAGAGATGTTGGAATTGGTGATCGTCAGGACTTGGATGCTTTTCTTTTTCTACAGCGTGGCAATTTGCCCTTGGGTGATTGGCTTGGATTGCCTGACGCCATTGGTCCTTGGTTGAATATTCCCATGCCATTGGTGCTTTTGTTTTTTCTTGCGATTATAGCAACGGTTTTCCTTCATCAGAGTGTTTTTGGCAGATACCTTTATGCTTTAGGTTTTAATGAACAGGCCGCCAAATATGCCGGCATTCGCACTGATAGGTACAAAACCATCGCTTATATTTTATGTTCCACCCTTGCTGGCCTTGGTGGCATCTTGTTTCTTTTAAAGGTTCGTTCCGCTTCTCCTTCCAATGCAGGAAGTTGGTTTGAACTATATGCAATTACGGGGGCGGTGCTTGGCGGATTTAGTTTGCGAGGCGGTGAAGGTATGGTGGTTGGTATTCTTTTAGGAACTGCAATTCTTCCCCTATTGCGAAGCTTTGTTATTTTTGCAGGCATTCCCAGCGACCTAGAGTTTACCGTTATCGGGCTGGCGCTTCTTGTTGGTACCGTTGCAGATGAAATTGTTAGAAGGCAGACTGGCACCAGGCTTTTTGAACGCATAGCAGGCTTGTTTATCAAACCCAAAAGTTCTGCCACTTGATTCGAGCTTTGGTTATTCGAATAGCTTGCTTACGGATTCATTTAGATGGATTCTGCGAATAGCATCCGCAAGCAAAGGTGCAGCGGATAGAATCTTAACGTTGGGGAGCTGTTTGTCGGGTGGAAGCGGGATTGTGTCGGTTACAATTATTTCTTTAATTGGGGCCCCGTTTAGTCGTTCAACTGCTGGTCCGCAGAATACACCATGGGTTGCGCAAACATAAACTTCTCTTGCCCCATTTAGCTTTGCAACATGGGCTGCACCAACCACCGTACCCGCAGTGGAAATCATATCGTCGAAAATCACAGCAACTTTCCCATCCATGGAACAACCGATTAAATTTGCTTGATTGGTTTCTGTTGCGCTTGATCTTCGTTTATCAACGATCGCAATACCGCCGCCAAGCTTCTTTTGATACATCAGAGCTTTTTTGATGCTGCCTTCATCTGGGCTTAGAATGACGAGCTCATCGTGAGGAATATTAAAACTTCGAACATAATCACAAATAACCGGGCTAGCGTGAAGGTGATCAACGGGAACATTGAAAAAACCCTGAACCTGAGCAGCATGCAAATCTAATGCTAGAACTCGGTTCGCTCCAGCAACAGTAATAATATCTGCAACCATTTTGGCTGTAATGGGCACCCTGCCTACATCTTTGCGATCTTGTCTGGCATAGCCATAATAAGGGATCACCGCAGTGATACGTGCAGCACTTGCTCTTTTAAAGCAGTCAAGCATCACGAGGAGTTCCATTAGATTTTCATTTACTGGCGGGCATGTGGGCTGGACAAGAAAAATATCTCTGCCCCGAACATCTTCGTCGATACGCACATAATTTTCACCATCGGGAAAATCAGTCAGGGTTATCTTTCCCAGGGTATCGTTAAGATGAAAAGCAATTTTTTCAGCCAAAGCTAAGTTGGCCCGACCGCTGAATACTTTGATGTTGTTGTTTTTCATTGGAGATTCAGCCTGGTGATCGGACCATAGTTGAATAATGTGTTTCCAGTATTCTGGAAAGCCTTAGAATATCTGTTATACAAAATTAAGAATGCTTCATGAAGATTGAGCGGAAATGAGGCTAGTAATAAATCTGGATAATAGACATAAAGCTTTTTGCTGTTTAATCTTAAGTTGATTCAAGTTGGAAGTGGAAGAGATTTTGAAAAGCCGTTAAGGAAGTGATGTACAATATCGCTGCAAAGCTGGTTTTGTCTGGGTTTATGCCCAAATCTTATGATAGCTCGGAGCCCGCCTAAAAGGAGTAGTGAAGATTCCTTTGGGTTTTGGATGATGAATTCTTTTTGATCTTCTGCCTGTTTAAATAACGATTCCACCAGTTGGATTACGTTCCAGCGGGTTTCTTGCCAAGGAAATTCAACCGAAGTTCGTTGGAATGCCTCTGCATGCAGAATGAGGTCAAACAAATGGGGCCTTGCATCAAAAAGATTGATGGATGTTTCTAGAATAACAATAAGCTTTTTTTTGCAGGAAACTTCAACTTCCACGGCATTTTCGATGAGTTTCATAAGTTCAGTGGAAGCCTCTTTAAGAAGCGCAGCATAGAGTTCTTCTTTGTTTTTAAAATAGCGATAAATGGTTCCTTTCCCTACCCCCGCTCCAATGGCAATATCATCCATGAGGACTTCGTGGAATCGTTTAGAGGCAAACATAACCTCTGCGGCGGCTAAGATTTTCTCTTGAGGGGTAGCAGTTTTTGTACTCATTTCGAAAACCTTGAAACTAGATGATTGACTAGTGACTAAAATCAATTTACAATAGAACTGACCGGTCAGTCTACACTTTATCACCTACCATTGTGGCTTTCAATAGCCTTGGCTTTTATTAGCCTTGTACAACGGAGATTCTTTCTGATGTTTCTTTGTAAGTACTTTCTTTGTGTTTCCTATTTTCGTGCCCTTGGGGTTTTATCTCTCTTTGTTATTTTATTTTCTGGATGTTCCAAGCAAGGTCTAGAAGCTCCTAAAGGTGGCTCCGAAGTTCGGCCTTCCCAGATGAAGCTCAAACGTAAAATTGAACTCTATAAAATCCAAAAGCAACCTTTTCAAGCTACCTTGGAAACCGTGGGGCACCTTGAGGCCGAAGGGCAGACTGATATTGCTGCAGGTGTTAGCGGTGTCGTTGATGATGTTTTATTTCGTGAAGGCCAATGGGTGGATCGGGATACTTTATTGGTGCGGATTGATCAAAAGAGGCATAAAGCTAATTATGATTCCGCTTTAGCAATGGAAAAAAAAGCTGAGACTGCATTTGTTTTAAGTCGTGATCTTGAAGGGTTGACTCGGCTTGCAGGAATTGGCAGTTCTGCAGAAGATCGTGTTCGAGCCGCAGGAAATTCTAAACTTGCTGAAGCTGAGGCTTTACAGGCCAGGGCCGCTAGGCAACTTGCAGAAAATAATTTTAACCGCTCTCAGGTCAAGGCTCCGTATTCGGGTCAAATCAACCAACGCAAGGTCACCGTTGGTAGTTATCTTGAAGATAAAACCGTTATCGCAACAATTGCCAACTTAAGTCGAATTCGGCTGGTGGGGTATGTCCCTGAAAAATCTGCGCCTGGCTTAAGGGCATTGTTGGATAAAGAAGAATTTCTTAGATCGGCATGCTTAATCTCGAACACTTTGATTTCACCTTTTAATGCTCTTACGATTTCCGCAGCAGATGCTTCCTCCTTATTGCCTTTTGGGTATGAAATGCGATTTACTCTTCGTGCTTTGCCTCGGGAAAATCTTACTGCCCGATTGTTTTTCATCAGTTCGGTTGCAAGCCCGGATACCCACATGTTTGAATGTAAGGGGATGATTGACCAATCCGCATTTTTGTCGCAGTTGAGGCCGGGATATACAGCAAAAATCATATGTGATCTTCCTGGTAAAAAAGATGCTTTAGTGGTTCCTGAGGAAGCTGTTCGCGCCAGTGAAAAAGGATTTATCATTTTTCAGCCAATGCCCCGAACTACCGCTGATGGGTCCATTGAGTGGATTGCAAAGCCAAGAACATTGCAACTTGGTCTAAGAAAGCCCGGAGTTGTCGAAGTCTTGGAAGGCGCAGGGGAGGGCGATTGGATTGTTCGTAAAGGCGCTGATGCCCTTGAAGAGGGAACTCCTGTAGAAGTGCCAAAGGAGATGGAACAAGAGTTGTTGAAAAAGTTTAAGGAAGCTAAAAGTAAGTAACCAATACCTATTTGGTGGATAATGACTCTTTCTGATTTAAGTATTAAAAACCCTGTTTTCGCAGTTATGATCAGTGCCGCGCTCGTGGTTTTTGGTGCTATTGCATATCGTGGTTTGGGGATCAGTCAATTTCCTGAGCTAGATTTTCCGGTTGTTAGTATTAACACCACGAGAGAATCTGCCTCACCAGAAACAATGGATTATGATGTTACAGATATTATTGAGGATGCTGTTTCAAGCGTTGAAGGCATAGATTACATCCAGTCTCAAAGTTTGCAGGGATCTGCCGTAACTACGGTGTTTTTTCGGCTTGAAAGAAATATTGATGCAGCGATGCAGGATGTGCAAAATGCTGTTTCTTCGGCTATGAACAGATTGCCCACAGATATAGACCCCCCTGTTATTTCGAAAGTTAATTTCAATAAGTTTCCGATTATTTGGTTGGGTATTCATGGGCAAAAGCCTCTTCCTGAAATCAATCGCTTTGTAAATGATATTCTTAAGCAGCAGATTCAAACAATTCCCGGTTGTGGCGGAGTGATGTACGGTGGCTTGCGCCCTAGGAATATGCGCATTTGGATCGATCAGGAAAAACTAGAGGCATATCATATTGATGCATTGGATGTTTTTCGCGCGCTGCAGGCAGAGCATGTAGAGAAGCCCGCTGGTTATCTGAAATCGGATAAACGAGAAATTAATGTAAGGTTAATGGGCGAAGCGAAGTCTCCTAAAGAATTTGCTAGTTTGCCAGTTATTTCAAAACCGGATGGCTCGATTGTTACTTTGGGCGATGTTGCAATTGTTGAAGATGGCATGACCGACCGAAGGTCTTTTGCCAGATTCAATAAGGAAACAACCGTTGGCGTTGGTGTAATGCGAGCAACAGGGGCCAATGTTGTTCAAGTTTGCGAAGAAGTAAAACGAAGGCTGCCAATTTTGCGGGCTCTTGCACCCGAGGGGGTTGAGATAGGCATTTCAACCGATTTTTCCTTGTTTATTAAAGATGATATCGAGGAGGTTAAGCATTCACTTGTCATGGGGGTTGTGCTTACCGCATTAGTTGCGTTGATGTTTTTAGGTTCAATGAGTTCCACCTTGAATGTTTGTGTATCGATACCGGTTTCCATCATGGGAACTTTTGTTGTCATGAAGTATCTTGGGTTTACTTTAAATTTTATGACGCTTCTTGGACTTTCGCTTTCTGTAGGTGTGGTGGTGGATGATGCTATTTTGGTGCTCGAAAACATTTACAGGCGCATGGAAAATGGGGAAACCCGGTTCCAAGCAGCTTTTAATGGAGCTAATGAAATTTCGTTTGCTGCATTGGCTTCTACACTTTCAATCGTTGCAATTTTTATTCCTGTCGCATTTATGCAGGGCGTAGTCGGACAGTTTTTCTTTCAGTTTGGTATTACTGTTACGGTTGCAGTTTTAATTTCTCTAGTTGTTTCGTTGACAATTACACCTATGCTTTCCTCATTGTTTTTAAAGCTTCATAAAGAGGTTTTAATTAAACCGCCCACGATGCGAGGTGCTATATCTTTCCCAATTAATCTTTTCAGATACACATGGTGGGGTGCAGACAAATATGTTGTTTATCCCCTTTTGGTTTTTCCTACTCATGTGGTGATGAGTTTTATGGAGTTCGTTTATAAAAGGGTTCTTCGATTTGCTGTTGATTATCCGGTCGTCATTCTTCCCATAGCTTTTAGCTTTGCCTGTTCGCTTGGTTTTTTAGTTACAGGCTTGAAAATCTCCGTTCCTTCTTGGGTTAGTGCTAAAATTGGCACCCCAGCTATTGTAATTAAGCCTATAGGAACAGAACTTGTTCCTAGCGAGGATCAAAATCGTTTTGTCATAAGTTTGATTTGTCCGGTTGGGGTAAGCATTGATTATGTTGAGGAAATGATTGGTAAGTGTGAAAATGTTCTTGTCAATTTGAAAGATCCGGAGACAGGCGCTGAAATTATTGCTGCGATGTTCTCTTCGATTTCTATTAGACCTGGGATGCTTATTTCTGAAGGGGTAGTTTTTATTAGATTAGTTTCCTCTACGGATCGAACTTTGACTCAAACTCAAATCATTCAAGATGTTAGGAAAAAGCTGTCAGCTCTTGCTGGAGTTCGTCCAATTGTTTTAGATCTTTCCACTCAGGGATTTACTCCCACTAGGGGTTTCCCCATCGATTTTGCAATTCAGGGACCCGATTGGAAAACAGTTGTTGATTACGCCGAAAAAGTTCGCCTACGCATGATTGAAAGCGGCATGGTTGCTGATGTTAATTCAGACTACCGGCCTGGTATGCCTGAAGAACAGCTTTTCCCCGATCGTGATAAAGCATCAGAGATGAACGTACCCATAAAGAAACTGGCTTTTCTTTTGAATGTTGCATTCGGCGGCGTGCGCAATGGTCGATTTACTGATGAAGATAAACGATATGATGTTCGAATGAGGCTTTTAGAGAATCAGCGTGATACGCCAGATCTTTTGAGCCATTTGAATATCAGGCAAGAAATTCCTTTATCCGCAGGAGTAAATCCACCAACCATTCCCATCAATGATCTTAGTCAGCATAGAACTGTTTCGACCCTGCCGTTGATTAACCGTTATAATCATTTACGCAAGATAGAAATTACTGCCAACATGAGCCCGGGGGTTTCGCAGGGTGAATCCATCGCTCGATGCAAACAGATCGCTGAAGATGTTCGGGAAGAAATGGAACTCCCTCCAAGTTATCGTTCGGTTCAATTAGGAAATGCCAAGGCGATGGCGCAAACCATTGATAGCATGTGGCGTTCTCTTGTATTTGGTTTTTTAGTTGCGTATATGATTCTTGGAATTCAGTTTAATTCTTTTGTTCATCCATTAACTGTTTTGTGGGCAGTACCATTTGGTGTTACGGGCGGACTCCTTGTGCTTTGGCTTTGTGGAGATACGCTCAATCTTATGAGTATGATTGGTTTAGTTCTTCTTGCAGGGTTGGTTAAAAAGAATTCAATTATTCTGGTGGATTGTGCGAATCATTTTCGTGAAGCTGGAAAAAGCGCCAGAGAATCAATGTTAGAGGCAGGCTTTGTTCGCTTAAGGCCCATTATGATGACTTCTCTTGCTACCATTGCAGGGGTTGTACCGCTTGCATTTGGCTTTGGTGCTGGTGCTGAAAACAGAGGCCCACTTGCTAGAAGTGTTATTGGTGGAATTTTTCTTTCTACCCTGATTACTCTTATCGTTGTTCCTTCGTTTTATGTTCTCCTTGAAAAAATAAACCACTGGCTTAATTCATTGTCTAAGGGGGTTAAGGCTTCACCGGTTCTTCCGCCTGCTTCTAATATCAAACAATCTAATCAAGCTGCATTGCAGCCCATCGAGGTTTGAAAACACCATGAGTCTGCCTGCTTTAAGTATTCGAAACCCTGTGTTTGCTGTCATGGTTTCTGCTGCAATGATAATTTTCGGATGGCTCGGCTATCAAGGTTTGGGGGTCAGTCAGTTTCCTGAAATTGATTTTCCCGTTGTTAGCATTGCGGTTACTAGAGAAGCAGCTTCGCCCGATATCATGGATGGGGATATTACTGATGTCGTTGAAGATGCAGTGGCTAGTGTTGAGGGTGTTGACTATATCATGTCCCGCAGCATGGAAGGCATTAGCCTTGTAACCGTTTATTTCAGGCTTGAAAGAAATATTGATGTTGCAATGCAGGATGTTCAAAATGCGGTGAGTGCTGCCAGGAGAAGGTTGCCTGTCGATATTGATCCCCCTGTGATAACCAAAGTTAACCCTAATAATCTGCCAGTGATGTGGCTGACATTATCGGGGAGCGCCCCGCTGCATCGAATCAGTGATTTTGCGGAGAAAGAACTCAAGCAAGAAATTGCCGCAATTGCGGAAGTTGGTGGTGTTCAATTTGCAGGTTTGCAGGCCCGATCCATCCGAATCTGGGTTGATCGTGATAAGCTTACAAGTTTCAATCTTGCTGCGGATGATGTCAGGCAGGCAATTCTGAAACAACATGCAGAAATGCCTGCAGGGTATATTCAAAGCAAAATGGTGGAGTTTAATCTTCGAACCATGGGCGAAGCTTATTCTGTAAATGAATTTCGAAAGCTTTTGGTTACCCAAAGAGATGGGCAGCATATTCTTCTTGAAGATCTTGCAGTGGTTGAAGATGGAATGGAAGACCGAAGAAGCTTGGCTAGATTTAATCGTATGCCTGCAATTGCTGTTGGAATTCGAAAAGCAATTGGCGGAAATTTGGTAGGTTTGTGTGAGAATGTAAAAAAGGAGTTGCCTCGGTTACGAAAAATGTTGCCTCCTGGTGTAGAGCTTAATGTGCCTGTCGATTCCTCAGTTTTTGTAAGAGAAAACATAGATGAATTAAAACTAACCCTAATGCTTGGTGTGCTTTTCACAGGGGTTGTTTGTTATTTGTTTCTTGGCTCGATAGGCACAACGGTGAATATTTGTCTTTCCATTCCAACTTCCCTGATCGGAACCTTCTTCTTTATCAATTACGGGGTGAAGTTTTTTGGTTGGCCTCCTTTTACCATCAATTTAATGACCCTTCTTGGTCTTTCTCTCTCTGTTGGTGTTGTAGTTGATGATGCAATCTTGGTGCTTGAAAATATTTACAGGCTTAGGGAAAAAGGCTTGTCAATGATCGATGCTGCCTTACAGGGAGCAAGCGAAATTAGCTTCGCAGCCATGGCATCCACCTTTTCAATTGCTGCTATTTTCCTTCCCGTTGCTTTCATGTCGGGAACCATTGGTAGATTCTTCTTTCAGTTTGGCGTCACGGTTAGTGTGGCTGTCATTCTTTCGCTTGTATGTGCTTTAACCCTCACCCCCATGCTTAGTGCTTTTTTTCTTAAGCTTGCTCATGAGGAAGAAAAAGCTCCGCGCCCAATTCATATCGTCCTTGTTTTGTTGATTAGTTTGATGATTCAAATCCCTTTATTGATTTTAAAGCTTTTTGCAGCGAGCGGTTCTTTGCTCGAATCTTATTGCTGGCCCATCAAGTTCTTCTTTAAATACCTTGGCGATTCCTTGCCAATGTTTCTTGACCCTTTTCAGTTTCTTTCTGGAAAACAAGCCTGGATGGCTTTTTCCTTAGAAATTGTTATCGAGGTTTTGGTTCTTGTTTTGTTTATACGCTATTTTAAATTGGGGCTCTGGGCTGTTCAATTTTATATTTTAAAACCATTGTTTCTTACCCCCACTGACTGGGCTTTGAATCTTACAACATCTGCTTATTCTAAGTTGTTGGGGTACTCGCTTAAGCATACCAATCTAGTTCTTGTGCTTGGGGTTTTCATAGCCTTGGCAACTGGACTTTTTCTGGGAATTGGAATTTTAGGTCAGGAACTTGTTCCTAGCGAAGACCAGAGCAGATTACTAGTTCATGTGGTTTGCCCTGTTGGTGCAAGCATTGATGAAATCGGGAATTTGCTTGGCCGCTGCGAAACTGTACTTTCAGATCGGGATGAAGTGGCAGGCATTATGACTGCAGTTGCAACCGAATCAGGCTTATTGATGAATGAAGCTGATATTTTTGTTCAACTTGTTCCACGATCTGATCGCTCGTTGACTCAGCAGCAACTTGGCCCTTTAATCCGAAAAGAACTCATGCAAGTTGAAGATGTACGAGTTGTAGTACGAGATCAATCGACCGAAGGTTTTACGCCTCAGCGTGGTGATCCTATTGATTTTTCCATTCAAGGAGACTGGAAAATTCTACCTGATGTCGGCCGTAAAATTGTTGATTCTATGAATTACTCTTTGACCAAAAATAATCTCCCTTTGCTTACCGATGTAGATATGGATTATAGGCCCGGTATGCCTGAAGTTCAGGTTACTCCCGATCGCGAAAAACTTGCATTGTTGGGCATGCCTGTTTCCCGCCTTGCTGAAAGTATCAGCCTTCTTGTTGGGGGCGAACGCGTTGGAAGATTTACCGATAAGGGCAGGCGTTATGATGTCCGGGTCCGGTTCCAAGAACAAGAACGAACCTCACCAGAAAATCTTCTTCTTATGACTCTTAGAGCAGGCGATAACAAGCTTGTCACTGTTGAAGATGTCGTGCAGGAACTTAAAACTGTTTCAACTCTGCCAGTCATCAATCGTTATAATCATCAACGTAAAATCGAGATTACCGCCAACACTTCTGAAGGTGTTTCTCAAGGCGAAGCAATTGCAAAATGTAAAGAACTTGCTACAGGTCTGCTTCCAGAAAATGTGACTTTAGTTGAATTAGGTAATGCGAGTGCGCTTAAAGAAACAATGACAAGCCTTATGTTTGCTTTGATGTTAGGTATTGTTATTGCTTACATGATTTTAGGAATTCAATTTAATTCATTTATCCATCCATTTACTGTTATTCTTGCAATGCCTTTTGCGGTAACTGGCGCCTTGATCACGCTTTGGCTGACAGGTGATACATTAAACATGATGAGCATGATTGGGTTTATTCTTCTCATGGGTTTGGTAAAAAAGAACTCAATTATTCTTGTTGATTACACCAATCAATTAAGAGAGCAGGGAATGGGAGTTGAGGAAGCTTTGGTTAAAGCCTGCCCTGTTCGATTGAGGCCAATTCTTATGACATCAATCGCAACTATTGCGGGTGCGATACCTGCAGCTTTTGGTGTAGGGCCTGGAGCTGAAACCAGGGCTCCCATGGCGCGTGCTATTATTGGTGGTATTTTGTTTTCGACTATTGTAACTTTGTTCCTTGTTCCTGCTTTTTATCTTTTTGCTGAACGATGGCGCAGTTTCGCCAGCTTTCTTGCAAGGGTTGAGGATGTCCCCAATCCAAAATAATTCTTACGAGCATTCTTTTCATGGATGAAATAAATTTGGTAACGATTACATTTCATGAAGGAACTCTTGTAGTTAATGGTTTATCTCAGGATTTAACTCAAAGCCTTCCTTTTCTTTTGCCTGATCCAAGAACAAAAAATTTCCGGTGTGAGGCCATCTATTACAGGGCCCTTATTCAAGGCTTGGTTTCAATAAAAATTGGTTTTAAAGATTCTGCTAAGCTTTATCAAAATCAGGAATGGGTGACCAAAGATGTTCGTCAGCCGTTCCCTTATCAATTAGAAGCTCTTGAATCTTGGTGGAGTAAAAAATCCCGAGGGGTTGTTGTTTTGCCCACTGGTACAGGTAAAACATTCCTTGCAGTTTTAGCTATTATTCGAATGCAGCGCCCCACCTTGGTTGTGACCCCTACTATTGATTTGATGAATCAGTGGCATTCAGTTCTATCCACTTCATTAGGGGTACCTGTTGGGATGATGGGGGGTGGAACTCACGAAGTTCATGACGTTACCGTTACCACTTATGATTCCGCCCATATTCATTTGGCAAAGTGGGGCAATAAATTCGGCTTTTTAGTTTTTGATGAATGTCATCATTTGCCTGGCTCGGTTTATTCGAATATCGCATTAGGTTCGATTGCGCCATTCCGTTTGGGACTTACTGCAACCCCCGAAAGAACCGATGGTAACGAAACAATGCTTGAGCATTTGATAGGCCCCTTTGTTTTTCGAAAAGAAATTGGAGAACTCGCAGGTAGTTATTTAGCTAGTTATGAATCAGAAATCATTCATGTAGACCTTTCCCCTGATGAAAAAATTGATTATGAAAATGCAAGAAAGTTGTATCGTGATTACCTTGTTAAAAGGGGGATCAGCCTTAGAGATCCTAGTGGCTGGCAACGGTTTCTTGCGGAAAGTTCACGCTTTCAAGAAGCGAAAAAAGCCTACGATGCTTTTAGGCTGCAAAAGAAAATAGCGTTGCATTCAAAAGCGAAAATTGATGTTTTAGAAAACCTCCTTCTTAAGCATGCGAATGATCCTTGTATTATTTTTGCAGGCGATAATACGATGGTTTATGCGATTTCTAGGAGATTTCTCATCCCTGCTGTTACCCATGAAACCAAGGCCAAAGAGCGAAAGCAAACCTTGGATAAATTTAAGTCTGGGGAATATCTTGCGGTCGTTACCAATAAGGTTCTTAACGAAGGGGTTGATGTTCCAAGTGCTGGCGTTGGCATTGTACTTTCAGGTTCTGGAACCGTGCGTGAGCATGTTCAGCGATTGGGCAGAATCTTACGTAAGTACAAAGACAAACGCGCCATTCTTTACGAGGTAATTAGCAGGAACACCAGTGAAGAATTAACCAGCCAAAGGCGTAGGGAGCATGATGCTTACAGGAAATAAATTACTTGCGAAAAACTACAGGGGGAGACTTCTGGTCAGTTACCTTGATCCTTCCGATTCCAGATGGGGTACGGTTGCAGAGTGGATTTTATCCAAAGGGAAGGATCTTTTGGGGCAATCAAGAAGTTTATTTGAAGAAGAAATAAACGAGTATCCCGGTTCACTTCCCGATGCTTTGGTGTTTGCGGGGTTGGTTAAAGTTTTTACGGACAACTGTAGTTTTGAACAATCCACAGAATTTGATGCGATAAAAATCAGGGAACTTGTTTTCTCGTTAGCTTCAAATTTTAAGCAGGAAGGAAAGCTATCTTCCGATATCGAAGTTCGTAAAAATATTTTTGAACTTGTAGGAAAACAAACTGAAGTTGATCCAAATCTTATCGATGCTTTATTGTATTCCGATCTTGAGTCAGAAAATAAACTTTTAGCAATTCCCAAGGTCAATGCCCAGAATCTAATGCATCGGTATAATCTTTCGCTTGCCCAAGGGGCATTGCTTAACTCGTTGAATATTGTTGTAAAACTGCCTTCATCGACTCCCCCAGCAAGGTTAAGGCAGTTAACACGATGGCTTAAGTTTCAGCGATTGTTGTGCTCAGTGGATAAAAACAAAGCAGAGGGGTTGACCCTGCAGATTGATGGGCCATTAAGCCTTTTCCGAACAACCCAGAAATATGGTTTTCAAATAGCTTTGTTTCTGCCAGCTCTATTGTTGTGCCCAGAATTTGAATTGGAAGCTGAATTGCTCTGGGGCAAGACTAAGAAGCCCTGCAAATTCCAAATTACCAGCAATGATGGATTGGTTACCCATTACGCAGATTCTGGCATGTACCGCCCACCGGAAAACGATGCATTTCTTCTTTTGTTCAAAAAAAGAATCGATGAATGGGATATATCCGATACTATTTCCGATCTTGATTATTCTGATGATTTACTAATCCCAGATTTTGTTCTTAAGAGAAAAACGGATAAAAAAATTGTTGGCCTAGAAATTCTTTGGAACTGGAACACTGTCATGGTTGAACGAAGAATTAAAGACATGGAAAAACTTAAACTTCAAAAGTATGTACTGGCTGTAGCTGATAAAGGTAATTTGGGAAAAGAGAAACTAGTACAAATACCTAAGTCGGTTTATTTGTTTAAATCTTCGCCATTGCCTCAGGAAATCGAGAAAATAATTAACGCGTTTTAATCTTTAAAGTTGTTTCTCAGCGATCTCCAGAGCCCTGAGTAACCCTTTTGCTTTATTTAGCGTTTCTTCATATTCCTTCGATGGATCACTATCTGCAACAACGCCTGCCCCGGCTTGAAGATAGGCTTTTTGGCCTACCAAAACCATTGTTCTAAGCGCAATGCAGGTATCCATGTTGCCTGAAAAATCAATGTAACCAACTGCCCCGCCATAGGGGCCTCTTTTGTGGGGTTCCAAATCGTCGATGATTTCCATTGCTCTTACTTTGGGGGCACCACTCAAGGTTCCTGCAGGTAGGCATGACTTTAATGCATCTAGTGCAGTCATTTCCTTTTTTAGTGTACCTTCCACCGTGCTACATAAATGCATGACATGGCTGTATTTTTCAACAGTCATTACATCAGATATTTGAACTGTGCCAAACTCTGCGATTCTACCTACATCATTTCTGCCCAAATCTACAAGCATGATGTGCTCTGCTCTTTCTTTGGGATCAGATATAAGGTCTTGCGCAAGAATCTTATCTTCTTCTTCGTTTTTGCCCCTAGGTCTTGTTCCTGCAAGGGGGCGTATGGTCACATGGCGTTCTTCCACCCTGACCATGATTTCTGGTGAACTTCCTATGAGGCAGAGGTCATCAAAGCGGAGGAAGAAAAGGAACGGGCTTGGGTTTACAACTCTGAGAGTGCGGTAGATGTCAAAGGGTTTGGCTTTGGTTTCTGTTTCGAGTCGCTGGCTTAATACGATCTGAAAAATATCTCCTGCATTAATGTATTCCTTGCATTTAATCACCGCTTTTTCAAATGATTCTTGGGTGAAATTGGATTTGTAAGGTTGGGAGACTTTCCCCTCTGGCTGTATGTCTGTGATTTTTAATGTGCACTGGTTGTTTTGAAGTTGATGTACGATTGCATCGATTTTGTCGCATGCAGTTTTATAGGAAAGCTCTTTATCATTATCTGTTATGTGCGCATGCACAACTACAGCGATAGTCTTGTTGATATGATCAAAAATCACCATGTGATCATAAAAACCAAAACATAAATCAGGGAGGTTTCTGTCATCTGTGGGAGTATTTGGCAGGTCTTCTACATATCGAACTGTGTCGTAACCAGTAAAACCAACTGCACCCCCACAAAATCTTGGTAAACCTGCAATAAGTGGTGAACGATATTTGTTGATGTATTCTTGTAAAAGCGCAATAGGGTCATTATGCTCTGAAATACTTTGAATAAAAGTTCCGGATTGGGTTGGATTTCGTGTTTCAATCGTGACGGTTTTCTTTTTAACACTGAATCTTAAAAACGGATCTGTACCTAGAAAACTATAACGGCCTACTTTTTCGCCACCTACAACGCTTTCAAATAGAAAAGACCATTTATCTTGGGATAACTTGCAATAAGCACTTACAGGGGTAAGGGTATCTCCTGTTAATTGCCTGAATACCGGCACCATGCTGTTGTTTTTTGCATGTTCTAGGAATGATTCGATGTTTGGCCGGTGTCCCATGGGATTTATTCTTTGCTAGGTTAAAACAAAATTTTATACCTGTAAGCCGTACGCCATACCACTTATTTTAAAAATAATCGGTCATGAAATCATCGTTGATACTTGACCTACTGATATTTGCTTGCATATTTATATATAATTATTCTATGAGATCAGAGGGGTATTTGGAATTCCGATGCATTGTTATGGATGTAATACTTCAGTAACAAAAGAACAAGAACGCTGCGGTTCGTGTGGGTTTCCGTTGAAAATAGTATCGGAAAAATGTGATAATTTTGCAGATGTTGGGACTGAATACCAAAACGAATGGCTGAAATATCAAGAAGACCTTACTGCCAATGCTTCGAATATGAGCCTAATTCCTTTAATTGGGGTTTATTTCGGGGTAAGGTGTATATTTTTAGGCAATGAGGGGTGCAAAAAAGCGCGACTTGTCAAAAAGAATGAGTTAGCAAACCGTTTTATTCATATTCGTAGGTTGGGTGTTTTTGGCTTAATAACAAATCTAATTTCTTTACTTTTCATAATTATTGGGGTGATTACCCTTATTCGAACCCCCTGATTTTCTTTAAAAATCATTCTTGTCTGTTTTTTCCTACTATTCAAGCGGTCCTTCCTAGCACTTAACAAAGTTCCTCCGTGATTTACTGATTACCTTAAAACATGAAATTTTAAGGTTCATCTGGTGTTTTTAACTAATAAAACTTACTATTAAATCATGTAGTATTTCGAAACGAAGGCAAAAACTCTAAAGGTGATTCATGAGTTCGGAAGCAAATCCAGAACCTAATAAAGAGCCCGAAACCATAACTCAGGAAGTTAAATATTCCCAGGTGAGCGCAAGGGTTACAGAAAAAGTTTCCAGCGGTGTTTTTTCATCAGGCGCTTTATTGTTAAATGGTCAAAATGAGTTTATTTTAGATTTTCTACAAAGAATGGTTCAGCCACAAAGGGTGGTAGCTAGAGTTGTGATGAGTCCGCCCTCCCTTCTAAGTTTTTGCAATGCCCTTGAAGAAAACCTTTCGATGTTTCAGGCTAAATTTGGGGCACCCCAGCAATTACCACCCCCTCCGCCAGGTTCGGTCCCATTGCCAATTGACGAGTTATATGCGCAATTGAAAATCGCAGATGAAATGCTGGAAGGTTCCTACAGCAATGCTGTGATGATAAGTCATAGCCCAAGTGATTTTGTTTTTGATTTTATTGCAACTTTTTATCCCAGAAGTGTGGTGTCTGCGCGGGTTTTTATGTCTGCATCACAAATCCCCCCCTTTCTCAATACTTTGAAAAAAGGGTTTCAGCAATTTAAAGATAAAATGAGTCCGCCTCCCGCTTCTGGCCAAAACCCGCCGCCACCTAATTAACATGATTGCTTTCAACAAAATAACTTTTGGTGTTTAAGCATGAATGAGCTGGATTCATTGCCAGTAGCTTTGGTAATGCCTGAGTTAATTAATGGGTTGGATAATGGTAGTGCCGCAGTACTTCATGCGCCCCCGGGAGCAGGAAAAACAACTCTTGTTCCGATTGGATTAATAAAAGCAGGATACGAAGGTATTGTTTTAATTGAGCCGCGAAGGTTGGCAGCCAAAGCTTCTGCTTTACGTATTGCCTATCTGCAGGGATCAAAAATTGGGGATTTAATTGGGTATCAAGTCCGGTTTGATTCTAATTATTCCAGCAAAACAAAATGTTTGGTTGTTACAACTGGAATCATTTTAAATTGGTTGTCCTCCGATCCCTATCTTTCTGATTGCAAAATCCTCGTCTTCGATGAATTTCATGAAAGAAGTTTAGAGAGTGATCTTTTATTGGGCATGGCTAGGTTGTTGCAAAAAACTGTGAGACAAGATTTAAAAATTCTTGTGATGAGCGCAACACTTGATAGCCATAAAGTTTCAGCCTATATGGATGATTGCCCGGTGATCTCCAGCATGGGAAAAATGTATCCTGTCGAAATAAGTTATCAAGTGTCTAAAAAAGATTTTCGCCTAGAAGATGCAATTACTGCAGAAGTTTTAAATATTCAACAAAAAACCAAGGGTGATATCCTGGTGTTTTTGTCTGGGATGTATGAGATTCTTTCTTCCAAGGCGCAGCTTGAAAAACAGTTCCCCGGATTAGATGTACATATTCTGCATGGGGATTTGCCCATCGAGGTTCAGGAGAGATCTTTAAAAAAATCTGAGCGAGACAGGGTGATATTGTCCACCAATGTTGCAGAAACATCGGTAACGGTTAATGGTGTTAAAGCGGTAATTGATTCAGGGCAAGCGAAAAAAAGTTTCTTTGATAATAGATTGGGTCTGAATAGTCTGGAAACAATTCGTATTTCCAAGGCGTCCGCGGATCAGCGGGCTGGTAGGGCAGGGCGGGAATCTCCAGGTTTTTGTTCCAGACTTTGGTCTGAAAAAGATCAGATTATGAGGGAGGATTTCGATAAACCTGAAATTCATCGGGTTGATTTGTCTGCAGCTTTGTTACGGCTTTTTGCATTTGGAGAAAATAACTGGGAAGAATTTCCTTGGTTTGAAAAACCTAATCGTCTTGCGGTTGAAAATGGAATCAAGCTTCTGGAAAATTTAAAGGCTATCCATCAAGGTAAAATAACCCCGCTGGGCGTTAAGATGAATGAGATCCCACTTCATCCAAGGCTATCTGCTATTTTTCTAAAAGGGGCAGATAAATCACTTCGCCAAGTTTCTTTGGCCATAGCTATCCTTTCAGAGAGATCCGTATTTAATCAAACTTTTGATGGCCCAAATTTTAGGCGTGATCAAAGTGCTTCTAGTTCAGATGTGCTAGATATGGTTGAACTTCTTGAACATTATCAATCATTTAGAAATTCGGTGCAAAGTAACAATGTGAATCCCGATCGGGCAGCAAATGTTTTTCGGGTCCGGGATCAATTGATTGCTTCATTTGGTGGAGATGAAAATCTTCAAAATACTGGAACGGAGGAAGATTTTCTTCGCGCAATACTAGCTGGGTTTCCGGATCGTGTTGCTAAAAGACGAGAAAAAAAAGACCTAAAAGCTTTGATGGTTGGAAATCGCGGTGTTGTGCAATCGAAAAAAAGCATGGTTAGAGATCATAGCTTTTTTGTTTGTGTTGATATTCAGTCGGGTGATGAAGAATCTATTGCAAGAATGGTCTCAGGTATAAATTCGGATTGGTTAGACCCTGTTTTTAAAAAGACTCAGCGTGAAGTTCTTTATGATCCTAGTTTGAAGAAGCTCATTGCAATTCAAAAATCGTATTACATGGATTTGGTGTTGGATCAAAAAGATTCACATTTGACCCAAGATGATTTGAATGGCGAAATATTGCATCAGGGGTTGATGAGCCATTTAAAAGAGGTTCTTCCTGTTCTTGATTCGCCTGCAGGTCAATTGTTGGAACGGATAAATATTTGTGGGCAATTGTTTCAGAATAAAAATTTCCCGGTGATTGATTCTGATTCTCTATTGGAGCCTTTGTTATGTCTCTGTAAGGGTAAAAAAACACTTTTAGAAGTTCGGGATGGAGATTGGGTTAATGCGGTAAGAACTATTCTTTCTCATGAACAGTATGTTGCTTTGCAAAAAGAACTTCCCGAAAAGTTGACACTGCCTTCCGGGAAAATTGTTCCCCTGAAGTACGAGTTAGGGAAATCGCCATTGCTAGAGGCAAGAATCCAAGAATTATTTGGTTGGAAAGAAACCCCCAAGCTTGGTGGGGGTAAACTTCCTTTATTAATTTCTTTGTTGGCTCCTAATTATCGATCCCAGCAATTGACTTTGGATTTAGCTGGTTTTTGGAAAAACACCTATCCACAAGTTCGAAAAGATTTGCGGGGCAGGTACCCAAAGCATGCTTGGCCAGAAGACCCCCTAAAATGCGAAACGGAACCTTAAAAATAAGGTCCCGTTCGAAGTTGATTAGAAAAATTAAACTTTAAGCGTTGTAAGTGGAGCTTGAAACATCGCCCCCACGGCCAGTCCAGTTGGTGTGGAAGAATTCACCTCTGGGTTTATCAGTTCTTTCGTAGGTATGCGCGCCAAAATAATCGCGTTGAGCCTGCAGTAGGTTTGCTGGTAAGCGTTCTGTTCGGTAGGAATCAAAGAATGACAAAGCAGTGCTCATTGCTGGTACTGGAATGCCTTTTTTGATTGCCAAGGCAACGATGTTTCTCCAGCCTTTTTGTGAGCGCTTCATTTCTTTTTTAAAGTAACTATCAAGCAGAAGATTGCTTAGGTTTTTCTTTCGGTCGAAAGCTTCTTTGATTTTACCAAGGAACCTGCTGCGAATAATGCAACCGCCTCTCCACATCAGGGCGATTCCACCATAATTTAATTTCCACCCATATTCCTTTGCTGCAGCGCTCATCAACATATAGCCTTGGGCATAGCTAACAAGTTTAGAAGCATAAAGAGCGTCGTGAATATTTTGGATAAGCTTTTCTTTTTTACCTGAAATGTTAGGCTTGGGCCCCTTGATGGCTTTGGCAGCTATAACTCTTTCATCTTTTAGTGCGGAAACGCATCGAGCGTAAACGGCTTCAGAAATCAGCGTTACAGGCATTGCCAATTCTTGGGAGTTGATTACAGTCCATTTGCCAGTGCCTTTTTGGCCTGCTGCGTCCAAGATTTTTTCAACCATAGGTTGCCCATCAGAATCTTTAAAGTTCAGGATGTCCCTGGTGATTTCGATTAGATAGGAATCAAGTTCGCCCTTGTTCCATTCTTCAAAAACTTTATGCATTTCATCGTAAGAAAGCCCCAAACCTTTGTGCAAAATATCGTAGGCTTCGCATATCAATTGCATATCACCATATTCGATCCCATTGTGGACCATTTTTACATAGTGGCCAGCGCCACCTTCACCCACCCAATCACAGCAGGGGGTTCCATCTTCAACCTTAGCGGAAATATCCTGGAAGATAGCTTTGACATGATTCCAAGCGTCAGGGCTGCCGCCTGGCATAATGCTAGGCCCTCGACGTGCACCTTCTTCGCCACCTGAAACACCTGTGCCAATAAATAGAATCCCCTTTGATTCCAAATATTTGGTTCGCCTTACAGTATCACCAAAAAGGGAGTTTCCACCGTCAATGATGATGTCACCTTTTTCAAGGTGGGGAAGAATTTGTTCGATAAAGTCATCAACTGCCTGACCAGCTTTAACAAGCATCATGACGCGTCTTGGTTTTTTGAGCAGCTTGCACATTTCTTCAATGCTATGTGCACCAATTACTTTGGTTCCTTTGGCTTCTTTAGCGAGAAAATCGTCTACCTTGGAAGTGGTTCTGTTGTATGCAACCACAGTGTAACCATGATCATTCATGTTAAGAATTAAGTTTTGGCCCATTACAGCCAAGCCAATTAATGCGATATCGCCTTTAGGTTCAGAATTGCTCATAGTTATTTCCATTAGAAAAGAAGCCAAACAGTGTCATTATATATTTGAGGAAATGCCAAGCATTGCCAACTCTTAATGACTTATAAATGATAATCTAGGCATAAATTGACCGTTTGGCTAGCAAAACATAAGAATTGTAGGGAAGAAGTTTTACTGATAATTTGTGGGCATGATAGAATAATTGTTTGACTAAATGATTAGCGTATTGAAAAAAGGTGCAAAAATGGCAGCAAGTATTTTTCCAATGGTGTGTCCTAAGATTGATCCTGCCCCAATATTTGAGTTATTCCGTGGGAATTATGCAACAGAGTTGCTAACCGCCTCTGTTGTGCATTTCAACCTTTTTGAAGAAATAGGTTTAAACCAAGTAAGTTCTGAGTCATTGAGAGCCAAATTAGGGCTTGAAAGGCGAGCTTGGGTTGTGTTGATTACTGGGTTAAAAGCTTCCGGGTTATTGTTGGAAAAAAGTGGGAACCTTACCCTTTCTGAAATTGCAAAATCAACGCTTCTAAAAGATTCAAGGCATAGTATTGCTTCTTATATTGGCTTATCTGGGCAAAGTTCTGGTGTGCTGGAAATGGTGAATCGACTTCGAGTTTCAAAACCAGTTCATGCAGATAAGCCTGATGTAGGCGCAGCTTTTATTTTTCGTGAAGGCCTAGATTCCGCAATGGATAAAACCGAAAGTGCAATGAATCTGACTTTGTCCCTTTCTGGAAGGGCAATGAATGTTGCACCAGTTCTTGCAGAAAAACTCCCTCTTCCAGGTAATAAAATTCTCCTTGATGTTGGCGCGGGTAGTGGACTCTATTCAATTGCGTTGCTTGAAAAAAATAAAGATTTAAAGGCCATACTTTGGGATGGCGCAGAGGTTTTGAAAGTTGCGGATAATTTTGTAAATCAAGCAGGGCTTGCGTCAAGGGTTACAAGCCTTCCGGGCGATATGTTTGCAGATTCTGTGCCCGCAGGCGTGGACGTTGTTTTGCTCTCAAATATTTTGCATGATTGGGATGAACCCGAATGCATTCGCCTTATCAATAAACTTGTTAATGCCCTTCCCAAAGGTGGCCTACTTCTTATTCATGATGTTTTTCTAAATGATGAACTTGATGGGCCCTTGGAAATCGCTTTGTATTCTGCTGCTCTTTTTTCCCTAACCGAGGGCAGGGCTTATAGCAAAAAAGAATATCAGGCATGGTTAAATAAAGCAGGGATGACTTTGGTTAAAGTCATCCCTACGCTGGCTCATTGTGGAGTAATGGTTTTTTCTAAGTAAACAACAACGTTGTTAGACGCCCATTACATTATAGCCGCAATCAACATATAAAACCTGCCCAGTGATTGCAGATGCCAAAGGGCTACATAAAAAGGCCGTTGCGTTGCCAACTTCATCGGCTTCAATCGGGCGTGGCAAAGGCGATCTGCTAGTAGCGTGATCGATCATTTGGCCGATATCACCAATAGCTTTTGCAGCACGGGAAGCGTAAGGGCCTGCGGAAATAATATTTACCCTAATGCCTTTTGGTCCCAAATTACTTGCCAATTGTTTGGCATCAATTTGCAAAGCAGATTTTGCGGTGGACATTCCACCACCATAATGTGGAACAACTCTTTCGCCACCGATGTAGGAAAGGCCAACTACACTAGTGCCGCCTGGCTTATCTTCCATCAAAGGAAGTGCAGCCCTGCTAAGTGCAGTAAGGGAATAAGCACTAACACTTAAGGCAGTAAGATAAGCTGCCCTTGAGGTGTTAACCGCAGAATTTTTTATTTCTGGGCTGAATGCCACAGCATGAATGAGGATATCAACCGTGTTAACATGTTGCGAAAGTACATCAATCATGCCTTTGATTGAAAAATCGCCATGCTTGGCATATCGTTTGTCATTCTTGGTTTTTTCGTCGACATCATCCATGGTGTCAAAGCTTACATCGCAAGGAAGAATCTTTTGGATTTTCATGCTTCCTTGAGCATAAGGGAGAATTCGACTCTCGGCATCGGTCTCGCGCTCCATAATACTTTCAACAATACCAACCAGCCTTGGGTGTACTGCAAAAAATAGAGTGGCCCCAGCGGCTTGGAGAGTTTTTGCAATATGCCAAGCAAAACCAACATTATCACCTACACCAGTAATCAGTGCCACTTTACCTTTTAAATCAATAGGAATCATGAAAGCTCCTGCAAACTCTAAACATTCAAAAGTAAGAGAAAGTAATCCCGAAAATTACCTTTTGAAGGTCGAACCAGTTTGGCGAATCTTGTTAACAGATTCACTTGACCCAGAAGTTAGTTGAATAATCGCTTGATCAGCTTCCATTCGAACTCTTGGGTCTAAGTCCGTTTTCTTTTCATTAATTACTTCCAACACTTCTATAGTATTGATTTTCATGCGTGTAAGCGAGCGTATACATGCTGCTCTTACCAATGGGGCTGGATCTTCCTTAACTGCCGTTGCCAAGGCCTGAACTGCCAGGTTCATGGATACCCCTCGGATTTTGGATAGTTGATCCGCAGCATACTCCCTTTGGGAAGGTTGATTTGCATTTTTTAGCATCACAACGTTTTCCATTAGAACAGTATCCACAGGCATTACGGTTGATTCAGGTTGAATGTAAGCCATCATGTTGGCTGGCATTTGGCCTGAGGCCATGCTCTGAGCCATAGCATTATTTGGATTAATTCCTTGAGGGCTAAATCCTTGGGCAGGAATATCGCCTTCTTTTGGCATTGTTGGATTAAATGCGTTTTGCATTACAACGGTTGATGCAACATCCGAAGGGATGGGCCTCTGATTTGGGACCGAGGTAAAGGCATTTGCCATGCCTTGGGTCGGGTAACTATTAACAGCCATATTTGTAGTTGGGTAGCTAGGATAAAGTTGCGGTGCTTGGGGTGGAATAATGTTGTGTGCGATAGATGGTGCTGCAACTTGGGGTTGTCCATTGGGGTTATAAGGAATCAATCTAAAAGGTGGCGCCCCTGCAGCTATAACTGACCCGTTGCCTGGGGGTACTTTTTCTTCATTTACGTTAATTTCTTTAGGCTTGTCCAAGAAACCATAAATGCGTCCCATGGTGCGGCCTAGGAGATCTGGCGCCTTAGCTTCGGTAGGTTCTTTCTTTTTGGAAAGAACTATCCTTGGTTGCCTAGGTTCTTTGATAACAATGATTGGAAGTGGTGCTGGTGTTTCTACGGTTTCTGTCTTAATTTTCGTACTAGCATTAACTTTAGCAACTGGTGTTTCCACGGTTTCTGTCTTAATTTTCGTACTAGCATTAACTTTAGCAACAGGAGTAGTTTTAGGTTTTTCCTTTGGCGTTACTTTAATAGTTTCTGTTGGAGTCGATTTTTCCGCTAGTTCTGCAGTTGTTTTAGGAAAGTTACCCCCAGAAACAATCGCTTCAACTTCTTGGTTTGAGCTCTCTCTTCCCACAGCTTTTACTGCTTTCTTGGCTATTTTTTCTTCTAGCTTGGGATGTAGATAGTCAACGCTTTTCAGTGGATCAGGTTTAGTCCGATCTGCATGAGGAAGTTCAGGCTCCACTGGTTGGCTTTTAGTAATGTTGGTTTTTTCCTGCGATGAATCCATTTTGCCCCAAGATTTTCTCCAATCCTGCGCTTTGGGTTGTTCAAACTCAGGCTTTTTTGTTTCTTTTGGCCCCGTGGATTCTGCAACTTTAGATTCACTTTTAGTTGCAACGGAATTCACCGTGGTAGGTGTAGTGTTTTGATTGCTTGAGTTCGAAGAATCGATTGCTTTTTCTTTTACCTTGGCAACTAAAGGCGCTTTGTTTGGGATTTCCGTGATGGATATGACTTTTTCAGGCCCAGCACTGGTGGTAGCGACAAGGCTTTTTTCTTCATGGAGAATAATGAGTTTGTCGGTGTTGGCTGGTGCAGTTTTACTAGCGAATAATTTCTTGTTTTTCTCAGGTACGACCACGATTTTATCAGCGCCTGGTGCTGGAATGGTTATGAATTCAGTAGCCAAGGGTTTTTCGCTTGCAGTAGCAACTTCTGATTTCGCCACTTCTTTTTTAATGGTCGCTGTTTCTATTTTTAAGGGTTTCGTATCTTTTTGAATCGCAGTTTGCATTGGTACAACGGTTGAATTATTAATAGCCGTGGTTGCCTCAACTTTGGGAAGTTCTTTTTGCAAAGTTTTTGCTATTGATGAGTTATATTCAGGGGGAAGAGGGGAATTCGCTGGCGGGGTATTGGCATTCACCCAGTGGTAGTTAGTCGTTGAATTTTTTTCTTTTGAATTTGGGTCATTTTGAACAATGGTGATTTTGTTACCAGTTTCAACAGCTTCCACTAAATAGCATTGTTGCCCGGTTTTATTTGTCCAAGCTAAAATTAGCTTGCACTTTACTGGAGCTTTGCCTTTTTCATTTACAGTTAAAAACCGGTCTTTCGGTTTTTGTATTTCACTATTGCTCGGGGTTTCAGAATAGGCCAAACCAATGGTTGTTCCAGTAAGTGCTAAAAGCAGGGAGCTAAGCCATAATTTGCGTAACATGATCGAATCCCCCGGCATAGAGTTAATTCTATGCCAATAAATGTTTGATATACTGTTTTATTTATCGGTAATGCGGGGTATGAGCTTGAAAGCGAATTTGACGAAAAGTCGGAATATTCAGCCGGGTGGGTAAAATAGCAAGGGCCCGCTGGAAAGTCCAACAGGCCCTTGGTGATTTAGGGGGACAGGGTTAAATTACTTAGCTCCGCCCATCTCGCGGCGGTACAGAGGCAAATGCCTGTAATATACTTCCATGGTAAGAAGAGCCATGGATGTAGCCATAAGCCTGCCACCAGCATCGGCGTGAGCGCCAAGAGCATCCCAGCTTCCAGCGAGCATGATTTTTTTAGGATCTGTTCCCTGAACCTGCTTGGCAATTAAAATATCACGAACCCCATTTTTACGAACACCACCAACTTCAGGCCCTAGGTTCCAGAAATCCCAAGCTTCACCACCCATATGGTGCATAACCTGAGTTGCATAGTAAATTTGGTACATGTTGTAATTGGCAGGGCTTACACCTGGATGAATGGCTTTCATGATTTCCACACCTTTTAAAAGGCCAGGATTTCTAGGATTAACCCCCATGTACTGCCTGCAAAGCATACCGATAGCTGTCATTGCAGGGGCCGCACCTGGATCTGTGTAGCCATAACCACCAGATTTTGGATCGTGCACGCCATCAAGATATTTTTCAACCATTTTGTATCGTTCGGTTGGGACTTTTAGACCAGCCATTTGGCCGCTTTTTAATGCCATGGTGCACCAACCGGTTACAGAAGTATCCCCAGGTTGTTTAGGGCCATAGCGCCAGCCACCACCATCATGCTGGGCATAAATCAAATAATCTAAAGCTTTTTGGGCAGAGATTTTGATCAAGGGATCACTCGTCATACCATAAGCTTCGCACATTGCGATTGTTGCCAATGGGTGTGAATAAAGCCCCCCGCCATAATTGCCATCTTTACCTTGTTTTTTAATAAGGAAGTTAACGCCACCCATAACGGTTTTGCTGTAATCTTCCTGGGATTTTTTGCCAGAGGGTTTATGGGTGATGCCTGCAGCTAGGAAAGGCAACAAACCAAAGCCTGTTCCTGCGATATCATTGTTCTGGGCTTTATCAGCAGTGTTATGCTTAATTATTTTGGAAGCAGGATTTCCGATAGGGGCGGTTCGATAATGATCACCGTATTTCTCTAGTGACCAATGGCCATCATCAGCTTGGTGCAAAGCAAAAAACTTAAGACCTCGAGCAACAGCCGCTTCGGAAAGTGCATTACCACCGCCTTCTGCGAGAAGCTTGTCTCTAGTGGCGCCACTACGACCAGCAATACCACCTGGGGCATAAACCCCACCCATGCCGCCAAGGGAACCAACATTACTTCCAAGGCCAGACACATCTAGGGAGGGAGCAGCACCAGTGCCGCCACCAAAACCTGGAGGGGGAGGAACATTTTGAGCGACCGTTTCAGGTGAATTTGGAATGCCAACAGATTGCGATGGATCTTCTGGGCCGGGAACACTCATCTCGTCTTTACGATCCACATTGTATTGCGTCGGCACTTCGATATCGTTGCCCACATCAGTTACCGTCAGATCTGGTTCTGGTTCAGATTCTTCAATTTTGGTAGGTTCATCGAGTTTGGCAGCTTGAACGGGGCCATTTTCGAACGGAACAAGCATAATTAAGAGGATCAGCAAACCGTGCATAGCTGCGCTTATAACGCCAGCACCCAATGCCCAAATAATATTTGCGTAGCCGGTATTATCTTGAAGTGTTTCGGAAAGCTCAACATGACCAGCTTCGTGGCCCATTCCTGCGAAAACTGCCAAGCCCATGGTGGGTTTGGTGGCAGCAATAACAGGTACAGCGCCTTCGAGAAGTACGGAAGTAACTTCGATACCCCTATCGCGGGCGATCATCTCAGCGTTTTTTTCATTTTGAGCAACAATCTTAGATTCAATGGGCTTACCTGTCCCCTTGATTGTGCCTTTAACGATATAGTTTTGTGACATGAATAATTCTCCTGAAATTTATTGATACTTTATTATTGCATGTATGCTTTAGGAAATCAATCAAATCCTATAGCCGGGAAAGTTTGAATTTCCAGAATCGTTTTCTGGTAATTTAGACGAAGAAATCTCAATTTGGTTCCCAATAGCTGTCGAATAATCTTTAAAAATAGGGTCGACTTCTAATCGGCGGTTTCTTAACCGGGTTGAAGTTTTCTGATCGCCACGCAAAAACCAAATAATTAATCCAATAATTCCAGTAAGCACAACCAACGAAGATACAGTAAACAAAGGCAGCAACCCTTTAGCCCAAGTTGAACCATCTGCAGAAGATTCGATCGAACCCCTTGTGACATTTAATGTTTTTCCAATCACTAAAGGTGTATCTTTCCAAGGGTTTTCACTACCACTATTTGCTGTTTTGTAGCGATATTTTTTGAAAAAGTAGCCTTGAAATTCGATCAGAAAATCATCTTTTTCAAAAGGTTGGATGTTGTCAGGCAATTGAGTAAACAGGATACAAACAGGGTTAGGCCCATACATTTCCTGAAAGACCCAGCCCTCATAAAGTTCTGAAACACCAGCGCTGAGTAATGCCACAGGTGGGGTTAATTTTCTGAGGCGCCTTAGCCTTCCTTTGATCTCCACAACCTCGCCTCGATTTGTTCTGGGTTTGGTCATAAGATCCGAGAAAGTAAGGTCTTTACGTGCTGATTGGGTAAAGGCTAAAGCTGAAGTTTGATAGGCCATCAGCACGAATTCGCAATAAGCAGAGGCCTCTAAATCATCAATCGAAGGGCCGGAAATTGGTTTTTCGTCTTTTACACGTTCCAAAAATTCATCTGGAATCGGTCGAACAACATCAGAATTAATTAATGACCAAAAATCTTCTTCGTCACCGATTTTTAATAACCCAATTGTTTCAATTCCGGAACTTGCAGACCCTGCAGGCATAAGAATTAAACCACAAGTTGCAAGAAGGGTTTTGTCTCGTCTTGAAGAAAAAGGCGCAGTAAAAGACCATAAATTAAAACCTGCATCATCCCCACTAACTAAAGTAGAAAGCGATCCCAAAAGCCCAATCCCCGGCGTGGTTCCCGAGCCAATACAAAGGGTTGCTAAATAGCTCTGCTCGGGTTGAAATAATTGAAATAATGGAACAGTATCGATTTCTTGGGAAGTCGCTTTTTGAGTTGGAAATAAGCAAACTAGAAATAAAAAAAATAGGGCGATAAATTTGCAAATGGTGTTGGTTTTAGACATCATTCGTGCCCGGAATAATTAATTAACCACACTGATGTTGAAACCCGGAGGTTCAACAAAACTGACATTTTTAAAACCAGCTTTACGGCAAGTGTCTGCAACCATGATCACATTGGACCATTTTAACTTGCTTGCAGGCTGAATTTTAATTACCTCTTTTTCGGCGGCAGTTTCGTTAGCTAATTTTAACTTTTCAAAAAGCTCTTTAAGATCGCCAACGATGACGGATCCTGAGTTTTGTTTGATGTGTATCTTCGCGATTTCTCCGCGATTTATATCGTCCGTTACAGCTTCCACAACAATTGTTACATCAGCTTCGATTTTTGGAGGAGCATCGGGATCGGGGGGTGGCGGTGGTTGTTTTGTTTCCTTGGCAGCAGCTTCATTTTCTGAAGGCAAGCTTAAATCAAACTGACCCTCCATACCTGAAGGATTGTACGTAAAGATGAAAAATGTTAGCAATTGAAAAGCCATGTCCAACATGGGAGTGATGGGCAAAATGACTTCAGGTGATGGTTCTTCGTTCTTATGCTTACTCATATTGGTTGCGCCACGCTCTTAGTTACAGCCCTGAGTTTTATTTGCCTAAATCCCTCAATTTTGCACATTTGCAAAACACGGTAAACCTGATCATAGTCAGTAAGCTTGTGGGCTCGCATGACGATTGTCGTTTTAACTTTGCCATCTTTGCTGGTTCTTTTTAGGGTGTTAAACTGGTTTCGAAGCCAGAACTTAAATTCGCTGAATCGCATGGGTTCTTCGCCAAGGATAATAATAAAAGGGTCGCCTTCTTTAAACTTATCGGTAAGTTTTTGAAGGGCGGTAGCACCTTTAGATTCATAATCTTTTAAAATAAAAGGTCGAACATTAACGAATAAAACATCAGTTTCATTTTTGTCCATGGGCACAGCAGACATGGACTCTGGAAGTACAATCTCTTCGGATACTTGGTTGGTTACAAAATTAACGCACATCATGAAAAACATTAGAAGCTGCAACACCACATCCAAAAGAGGAGTGAGGTTCGGTTCCATGTTTCCTTCGCCGGAAGCACCATGACTCATGGTATTTTAACCCCTCGTTGACTTTCAGTTCAGCTTTTAACTGGTCCCTTTTAACAATCATTGTGCTGATCTCTCTTAAAAACAGAGATATCAGCATCGATTAAACTTGGGGCACGGACTTTGTTGGAACATTTGGAGCCGCAGGAGTTGCAGGCGCACCAGGTTGACCTGCTGCTTTTTTAGTACTGTGATACATCTGGGTTAAAAGATCATCAGCGATCAAGCTAGTATCCATCGAAATTTTAATTAATCGATTGCGATAAAATGCATGAAAGAAAATTGCAGGTACGGATAGGCCAATCCCAAGAAGTGTAACTACAAGCGCATGCGAAATACCATCCGCAAGTTTATCTGGCCTTGGTGTGGAGCCTGGTCTGCCTAGTTCCATAAAGCTAAGAATCATACCAAATACGGTTCCAACCAAACCAATAAGGGGCCCAAGTGTTCCAATAGTTGAAAGATAAGTGATTGCCACTTCTTTGCTGGCTTTGATACTATCAACCATATTATAGGCTGATTCTCTAGCATCTTCGATGCCATATTGAAGCCTAGACATGCCTTGGCTCATAACTCTACCAAGAAAGGAACCATCTTCTTTGGCTATATCAAAAGCTTGTTTGAACTGCTTCTTATTGACCAAGTCGGTGAATTCTTCGACAAAATTTGGGGGAATGGATGTAGCCATTCGCAGTTCCATTGCTAAAAGGCAAACAAGCGCAATAAGGGCAATGGAAATAGCTAGAATCATTGGGCCGAATACCCAGCCCGCAGATTTAAGAATGTGCATGAAAAGACTAGGATTTCCAGCAGCGGGTTTATCGCCTTCATCTTTCTTTTCTGCAGCAGGAGGTGCTTCTTGGAAGGCAAAGGATTTATTAGTGCTGAATAAAAATCCAACAAGAACCAGCAAAACTAGTGTAAACCTTGACAATGTCCCTGACATGAAATTCCCCTTAATTAGCGTTAGCATCTTGTCAATCCTTTTGAAAACTCCAAAGTCACTTTATGAAAGTTTATTTGGAAGAAGAAAGCTAAATTTCATTAAACTTTCATTCTGATGTTATTTTGACACACAGTAGCAAACATTAGTTCCATTAGAATCAAAAACATTAAAATTAAATTAACTTTCTTTATAACAACGATGAAATCGTGTTCTGTCAAGGAATTATCACACTACTTTCCCCCAATTTTTTCTTGGAAGTGTTTAAGCGTTTTTGTGAGGCCCTCGGTTCGTTGTATTTTTGGCTCCCATCCTAAAAGGTTCTTCGCCCGTGTTATATCGGGTTTTCGCACTTTCGGGTCATCCTGAGGTAGAGGGTGAAATATGATTTTGCTTTTACTTCCAGATAAATCAAGAATCTCTTTTGCAAATTCCAGGATGGTCACCTCACTTGGGTTTCCCAAGTTTACTGGTTCATGATAATCCTTGAACAATAATTTTGTGATGCCTGCAACTAAATCATCAACATGGCAAAAACTTCTCGTTTGTGAACCGTCCCCATACACGGTTAAGGGTTCGCCCCTAAGTGCTTGGCCCATGAAATTAGGCAAAACTCGGCCGTCATCCAGCCTCATACGATTGCCGTAGGTGTTAAATATTCGGATGATGTGTGTGTTGATATTATGGCAACGGTGGTATGCCATTACCATTGCTTCAGAAAAGCGTTTGGCCTCATCGTATACGCCCCGAATGCCAATAGGGTTAACATTTCCCCAATAATCTTCGCATTGTGGGTGCCTTTCGGGGTCGCCGTAAACTTCGCTGGTGCTTGCCAATAAGTAGGAAGAGTTCTTTGCTTTTGCCAGGCCAAGAGTGTTGTGCGTACCCAAAGATCCAACTTTAAGAGTTGGGATGGGGTGCCTTAGATAATCAACCGGACTTGCGGGAGAGGCAAAGTGCAAAATGTTGTCGATGGGGCCATCGATGTCTAAGTGGTGACTGATATCGTGGCGAATAAAACTGAATTGCGGATGGTTTCGTAAGTGTTCTACATTTCCAAGGCTGCCGGTAATTAAGTTGTCAACGCAGATAACTTCATGGCCAAGGCTCAAAAAGGTTTCACAAAGGTGAGACCCGACGAAGCCAGCACCGCCGGTAACAAGTGTTCGCACTAGTAAAAATCCTTTCAATCGTACTTATCGAGGAAGCCTTCCCGTTGAAATTACCGCAAGGCTCAATTTACAAACTTAAAAATCATAAGAATTATTTCTATTATTTTTATGGTTTTGTAAACTGCTTATATGTTATCTAATATTTGTTGAAAGAATAATAGCTGATTTGTTTATTCGACAAATGTGAATTATTAATTGTTTGGTAAATAGTTTAGGTTGTAACTTTTTAGTCCCTTATGTTTATTTAAAAAAGAGAGAATGATGAACACAAATCCCATGCGTTTTTACACCGTAGTTCCTAGCCTTCCAGTGCGTTTAAATGCGCTTCACAAAATTGCTTTGAATTTATGGTGGTGCTGGAATCATCAGGCGGTTGAACTTTTTCGAAGAATTAATCCGGATCAATTTGAATTAGTTGATCATAGTCCGGTTCGACTTTTAAATCAGCTTTCGCAAAAGCAGACAGCAGAACTGCTTTCAGATGAAGGCTTTCTTAATCATATGGATCGTGTTGAGCAAGATTTTGATCGCTACATGTCTGCTACAACATGGTTTCAGGAACATTATTCCAAAGATAAGAACCTTTGTAGGGTCGCTTACTTTAGCGCTGAATTTGGCATTCATGAAAGTATTCCTGTTTATTCAGGCGGTCTTGGAGTTCTAGCGGGTGATCATCTAAAAGCTGCTAGCGATATTGGCATTCCTTTATATGGCGTTGGCCTGATGTATCGTGAGGGCTATTTCCGTCAGTATTTAAATGCAGATGGCTGGCAGCAAGAGCGTTATCCTGAAAATGATTTCTTTGGCCTACCAGCTGTTCAAGTGCTCGATAAGTCGGGCCATCCTCTTGTTGTTAAGGTTCATTTTCCAGGCAGAGATGTTCTTGTTAAAGTTTGGCAAATTAATGTTGGTCGGGTTCCTTTGCTTTTGCTCGACACCAATATTATTGAAAATCAACAGGAAGATCGGGCCATTACTGCAAGGCTCTATGGTGGAGATACTGAAAATCGAATTCGCCAGGAAGTAGTTCTTGGTATGGCAGGTGCCAAAGTTTTACATGCCTTGGGTATCGACCCAACGGTATTCCACATGAATGAAGGCCATAGCGCATTTTCATGCTTGGAAAGAATTCGATGCCTGATGACCGAAAAGAAGATTGATTTTAATAAGGCAAGAGAAGCCGTTTCTGCAGGCACCGTATTTACTACCCACACGCCTGTGCCAGCAGGAAATGACCGTTTTTCGCCTGCCCAAATTGAGCACTACTTTGGTGGTTTGATGGCTTCTTTTGGCATGAGCAAAGACGAGTTTCTTGGCCTTGGTCGCGAAAACCCTTCTGATACCAATGAAACTTTTTGCATGACTGTTCTTGCTGTGCGGCTTTCGAATGTAAGCAATGGTGTAAGCAAGTTGCATGGTGAAGTAAGCAGGAATATGTGGAAAAATATCTGGAGCGGATTATTGGACAAAGAGGTTCCCATAACCTCGGTTACCAATGGGGTTCATACCAGTACTTGGGTTTCCCCCGACATGGTTCAACTTTATGACAGATATTTGGGTGCAGGTTGGGGCCTGAAGCCCAACGATGAAACCTTGTGGAAACGCATTGATTCTATTCCGGATGCTGAACTATGGAGAACCCATGAAAGACGAAGGGAAAGGCTTGTTTCCTTTACTCGCAGAAGACTGAAAATGCAGTTGAAAAATCGTGCTGCAACTTCTTCCGAAATATCCCGTGCCGATGAGATCCTTGATCCCGAAGCTTTGACCATCGGGTTTGCTCGAAGGTTTGCAACCTACAAGCGTGGTGCGCTTATATTCAAGCATCTCGATAGGCTTGCAGCACTTGTGAATAATAAAGATCGGCCCGTGCAAATTCTTTTTGCAGGCAAAGCTCATCCGCAAGATAACGGCGGAAAAGAATTGATTGCTGAAATTGTTCACATGACCAAGCGAGCTGAATTCAAACATCGCGTTGTTTTCCTTGAAGATTACGAAATGAATGTTGCTCGTTATATGGTGCAAGGGGTTGATGTTTGGCTTAACAACCCGCGAAGGCCTTTGGAAGCTTCTGGTACCAGTGGTATGAAGGTGGCAGTAAATGGCGGATTAAACCTTAGCATCCTCGATGGTTGGTGGTGCGAAGGTTTTAATGGTCAAAATGGTTGGGCTATCGGCGCAGGAGAAGAATATTCTGATCTTGAATATCAGGACGAAGTTGAAAGTAGGGCGATTTACGATCTTCTTGAACAAGAAATCGTGCCCCTCTTTTACAACCGTAGTACCGATGGTTTGCCTAGGGGTTGGATCAAGATGATGAAGAATGCCATCAGTACCTTGTCTCCAGTCTTTAGCACTTCCCGAATGGTTGCGGAGTATACTAAAGTTTGTTACTGGCCTAGTTCAGAACGTTATAACAAGCTTTCTTCAAATAATTTTCAGGGCGCGAATGATCTGGCCCAATGGCGTCATCGTCTGCATGAGCAATGGCGTCATTTAGGTGTTCACGAAATTTCAAATCCGCATCATGATCCGCATAAGGTTGGGGCTAAATTTCATGTTAAAGCCAAGGTTCACCTTGGGCAGTTAACTCCTGCTGATGTTGATGTGCAGATCTATTATGGCCCTATGGATTCCAACTGGGAGATTCAAGAAATCCATATTGCATCTATGAAGCATGAGAAGCAAGAGCATCACGATTGGATATTTACGGGAGAAATTCCCTGTAATTCTAGTGGTCAGCATGGGTATAGGATTCGGGTATTACCCAAACATCCCGACCTTGCAAACCAATTAGAACCAGGTTTGATTCTCTGGAGTTGATTTAAATATCGCGCCTTGCAAACCAAAGCATGCCGAAGCTTGATATGCCTAGCGATATTCCTAGTGTCCATACAAGCAATCTTCCCAATGCTTGTATGTCATATTCACCTTTAACCATGTGGGGTAATGCCTGCATGGTTACTTCTGGAGATAAGTGAACGCTAGGGAAATAGCTTAACCCTAGTGTCACGCCGTATAAAAGAACCCAGACGGTGATGATTCCCAATACCGTGCTGTTTATTATTGCGCTTACAGTAACGCAACAGGTTACGATCGTAAATAAAAGTGCGCAAATTGCTATGAGTGCAATTATGCATCCTTTGAACGATAGATCTTCATGTAGGAAAAAAATGCACCCCAGAATGGTGATAGAACCTAATAGCAAGAATGTTCCTATTACCGTTACAAGTCGTGCGTGCCACTTCCCTAAAAAATATTGATACCTGCTTATGCCTCTGCTAAGAACAGAATCCGCTAGAGTTCCTCTTTCGGAAGAAATACACCCGGTAGTAAGAACAACCACAAGAGTCATGCTACCTAAGATGGTCCAGCGAAGAGATTGTAAGAAAAAAAGCGAGCCATGCTGAATGATGCCAGTTTCTTTGTACACGCCAAACCGATAAGTGAAGAAGCCTGCAAGAATTAAAATAGAAGCGAGCAGCCATAACCTGTAAATCCAGGTGTGGACTGTTTGTTGCATATCAGTTTGAAAGACAGCCCAGTAGGGCAGCCATTTTCTGTATTGTTCGGGTTTTAAAGTGCCTGTGCTCATGGTTCATGTTCTCTTTCGAACTTTCACGC